>Ga0123342_1003403_pt1 | contig 25544 bp, 10 predicted proteins | sample Turbeawhitnodule_FD_89960 | JGI IMG/M metagenome (GOLD analysis project Ga0123342, IMG submission 89960) | Root nodule microbial communities of legume samples collected from Mexico - Turtle bean Mexico white nodule | ecosystem: Host-associated > Plants > Roots > Nodule | place: Mexico: Nepantla... | reverse complement strand
GGTGTTAAGGGATTAAACCCATAAACAACCTCAAAAGGAGAATGAGAGGTGGTAGAATTTACTACACGGTTATAGGCAAATTCAACATGAGGTAGTAAATTCTCCCACACTCTAGGATTCCCGGAAATGAAGCATCTCAATAGTTGGCCCAATGTTTGATTGACCACCTCGGTTTGACCATCAGTTTGTGGGTGGCAAGGGTGGATCTTTTCGCACGCGTGTGGGTGTCTCTCATAGGGATTTCCCGCCCCCTTCTTCTCCGTGGCTGCTTCATGCACTCTCATTTGTGGAGGTCGTGTTGTCGTTCGAGGTCGGGCGGGGCCAACAAGACCTTGTTTCTGCGTTACTCGATCATTTGCGGCGATGTGTGCTAACGCACAACGTCTAATCTCTGTGAACGTCTTTGGGTAGAACCTTAGTAGTGACTCACTGAAAGGTCCCAACATCATTCCCTTGACAAAGGCATGTACTATCATCGCTTCATCAGTGAGCTTCAATCTCACCACTTGAACACCGAACCTGTTGAGGTAGTTCTTCATGGACTCCCTCTGGTACTGCTTGACATCGAAAACGTCATAAGAAAGCCGGGTGGGGGCCTTATTCACAAGGTACTGCTCCCTGAATAGCGTAGCAAATTGGTCGAAGTTGGTGATGTGTCCGTCGGGAAGGCTAACGAACCACTCCAACGCCGCGCCAGGTGCGCTAGGTGGTGCCGGCAGGGCACGTTCGTCTACCGCGCGTTCCCCTACCTATTGCAAATCCCTACGAAGTTCTTCATTGGCTCTGCGCAATTCTGTGTAGTCCGCTCGGGAAGCTGCTACTTCTGCTTGGAGGGCACACATCGTATCCAAGATTTGTTGTGTGGTAACGTTGTCCCCCCCGGAGGGTACCCTTCCTGCGAATCCAGCAGCTGTTTATCTCGTACTCCTCATATTGTTTGGTAAAAACTCTTAGCGTAACTGTGAGTGGGACCTTGTTTTAACGGGCCCCACGGTGGGTGCCAAATGTTCCTACCGGTTGACTTGCTCCGCCGATTGACTCTAACAATTGGCGCCGCCCTTCAATCTCGCTTGAGAAACGTGCCTTCTTGATCAAGAAACCTCTCACCTACAAAGACAAAAGGGCACCCTAGCGGCCGTTTGCACAACGGCGTTCAAGTAAGTATTAGGGCAAAGAAACACCAAGTGTGTATATTAGCTTCTGTCTTAGAAACTGCGTACCTTACTAGGGTTTTGGCACCCTTTATATAGGTTGAAACTAGGGTTTACCTTTGCGTTGTTACCCTCGACTAGGGTTCCCTAGAGAATGTCCTTGCGTCGCTTTTCATAGAATCTTAGCGTATCTGGCACATGACCTTCCCTTAACTGGAGTGCAACGAATGACATAATGGCCGCCTGGTACCAACTTGTGCACCTAATCTCTAGCGTCATCTGCCTCGTGGGTGCCCTAAGTATTCATGTGTCATGCATGCAACTTTCCCTGGAGACCCTAACCCTAATGGGCCTTAATGCCTCTTACGACTATCCACACGTGTTGCGCCTTCATGCGTCATACACACCACATGCATGGATCCCTCGTGACTTAGGCTTCCCACACATCTCTTGTCTTTAACTATTATCTTAATGAAACTCTAGGGCCCACCTTACGTGGCCCTCTACATTGTCCTGACGACCGATGTCCGATCTTCTCCCTCTACTACTGAGGTTTGATATCGATCTCCAACATCAGAGTTTAGGATACAAATATCAAAGACTAACCAATTCTCTGGTAGGTGAGTCTGGGACCCACCTCATGTGGCCCCCTTCCATTACCAAGCATCAAGTGCACGATGTCTGAGGTCAGTCTCTAAGTCGATGGTCAAGGACTGGTCGGGACAATTAAAATAGATAATTTTTTGGGATAAGTACACAAACAATTAATTTTTGAGTTTATAATTATAAGTGGATACTGTAGTTTTAATTATAAATTATGATAATCCAATAAATAAGTTAAGGTCCACTATAAAAATTATAGTTTAAATTAAATTTGGTCATTTTTTTATTTGATATATTTAGCTCACAGTATAAGTGGGTTTAGGTTAGGCAGACTCATTATGGAGTTGACATCGTGGATCATATAATTGATTTGTGTTGTGTAACTAATCGTCTAATCAATTGTTAATTCAATATTAGAACGAGTTACATAGTTAGTGTAGACTCATTCAAGTAAAATAGCTATTACAATAATATAAGTAGTATCTTTGGTTTTTGCATGGATATGGTACTATTCACAATAGTACAAGTAAGATCTTTGGTTTGTGCATGAATGTGGTACCATTCAGTATATATATTACGAATATGGGTAAAAAATAATTTATTATAAAATTGAATATATGGGTAAAAAAATAACTTATTATAAGATTGTACCAGTCGTATCATTATGTGACGAGTTTGATTAATTTTGAATTTAAATCTTTTAAATAAAATTGTGTCATCTATTCACGATTTTAAATATATTTTTTTACATTAAAATTATGCAAGTATGCATGACTTCAGTTTGATGTTTTTTAAATTATAAATTTTAAATTGAATATATTTGGATTATAGTTAATAAATAAAAAAAAGAGGGATTTAAGTGTATAATTTAGAATTAAGTTAACAGTAAATTTTTTATTGATTATTAAAAGTTTGACTAATTTTATAAAATTTTGTATAAAAAACTTTAAATATTTATAACTTTTAGAGAACTCGGATTGAGACCGTTAAAAATTAAAGTTGTTCAAAATGATGTTAGGAATCTGATGGACAATAACTATAACTGAAGGGGATTGGAGATACCAAAATTTCAAAAAATCAACCATCTACTCATTTATTTTTTATATTTTGAGTATATTTTAGGCATTTTATTTTATATTTTAGGCTTTTAGTTTACGTTTTTAGTTAGGGTTAGGGTTTTAATATCATTTTAATTAATTTTTAATTAAAAATAACTAAATCATTCTTAATTTTATAAATTTTTTTAAAATTCAAATTTTTAATAATTCAATTAAGTATTCTAATTTATTTTTAAAAAAAATTAGTAAAGTTAAAGTCATGCTCTGCATGGCATGACTGTAGTTGTATTAGTTTTACACTGATGTCATGCCGACCTAGCACGACTTTAATTAAATGTAATAGAAAACTATTCATCACAACACAACTTCTACATAAAATAAATTCAACTAAACTTGTGGAGTTAAGGCACGATTTGTTTAAATTCGTAATAATTTTATTTACCCATATCTGTAATAAAGGATGTAAATTGCACCACCGACATGCAAAAATCCAAGATCATTAGGTGTGCATAGTGCATTTATTTTGCATTTACTATCTTACAAATTTTTTTTGTTGAATTGAGTGTCAAAGTTTCTTATTAGGCACACTCACCCGCTGGACGAGAAGGCCAAGAAGATACCTCTTAACCTATTAAGAGAATAAGTAGAGAACACCTATAAAACAGAGCAACTAATAGATAAAAGGCTTTCATCTAGTGGGGTCACATTGGTCTTTGTAAGAACAATTGACTTTCACCGTGGAGCCAAGTTGAATTTTTGTAGATTGCATGGTATCAATAAGGAACATAGTGAATAATCAACAACAACGATCAATAATGATCAACACAAATACAAGAAAATTCCCAAAATGAAATGTCATTGGTTTTTGAGCTTCGATAGGAGTTAATTGAACTAAAAAAGTGAAATGTTGAAGAGACGAATACAATAAGCTAAGAAAACAAGTAGATGAGAAAAAAGTTAAAAAAAGATCCCAGATACCTAGTGTGCACCTAGCAAAAAGTGATAGAAAGTAGAGAAAGAGGTCCTAAGCTGTTTGTAACAGAAACCACATCATTAGCCCTTGTATGCTCTAAGAGGAGCTAAAGTGGACAGTAACCAAAAAATTGGCTCGAAATTCCATAAATTTACTCACACCTCCCTAACTATTGGTGGGTCTTGTAAATATTCCTTCATGGATGAGATCATCGAAATGGCCATGCCATTATGCTAAAAAAGCTTGTCGATTGGCCGTTATGGAGGAACCACAGACCTTAACAAACACTTAGATGATTATACTACCAACATTTTCTATAGATTGCTTCAATACACTTGATGTGAGTTGATTTTGCAATTACACGTGTTTTTAGGAGTTTCACTTGGATTATGATCTTTGATTAGCAAGATATGGTGATAACTCATTGAAGATTGTCACCGGACACAAACTTAACCAAGTGGTTAAGTAAGTGTGAATGTTCTCTTCAAAACAACAAAGGAAAAACACACGCTATGAATATTGAACACATAAATTGGCAATACAATAGAGAACGAATTGACTGAATAAAATGGAAAAGAATTGAACAAACAAATGAAATACCATTGGCGGAATAAAGAAAGGAAAGAATGAAAGAGATAAAAGATAAAGAAGCTTATGAAGATGAAAGGATGGAGAGGATTCATGCCACTTGGGGGAGAAAGCACCAAGATGAGTGAGGAAGTGAGTCGCCACTTGCAACAATCTCTGGCAAGATAAGACTTAGAGGAAAAGATACCGCTCAGGATTTCACTCAAGTAGAATTTCTTTACTATCAATTGGATGTTTTTAAAAGAGGCCAAGGCACTCTATTTATAGTGTAAGGTGCCTTGGTGAGCAAGAGAGTTAGGGAAGGGGAAGACACAAGAGGGGAGCTTTCTAGAAGATAGGTTTAGCAAAGGTGCTGCACATGGGAGGGGCATTCTAGAAACTAGGTTAAACATGGAGCACATGGGCGACACATGGGAATGTTTCTAGACCTATGGTTTCAAGAAGCCTAAGCTAGCTTATTTTCTTCTTATTGGGCCAATGTGAGCCCAATTTATTACAATTTAATCTTGTCTTAAAAAGACTAGAAGAAAGAACAGTTGATATTCTAGTGTCCGGGTGGGTTCTAGTGTCTTAGCATGAGATGTTTGACCTAGCCTTGAATAGTCTTTTGGACTCTTGGTCACCTTCTTGTAAAGTTGGGTCATATCATGACCCCCCGGTTAGAAAGAATTCAACCTCAAATTTAGAACTCTTGTAGATAACATAGTTAGTTTTGTTCACAGTAAAGATATGAATGTTTCTAGATCTGTGAGGTTGATACGAGTTGATTTTAGAATTGCACATTTTTATGAGTTTCACTTTGTAAGGTTTTTGATTTAGAGTTATGGTGATAGATTCAAAGAAGATTGCCACTGGACACGAACTTAACCAAGTGGTTAAGTAAGTGTGAAGGTTATCTTCTAGAGAGCAAAAGAGAAAACACAATTATAAGGTGAAGATGGTGAATAACAAAATTTAGATCAACATAAGATAGAAATGATAAGATGATGACTGAATGAAAAAGAGGAATCAAATAGCATAAATGGAAGATAATGGTGTAAAAGATGAAAGGAAAAGATGAAGAAATGCTTATGCATGATGAAAGGAAGAACACGCCACTTGGGGAGTGGTGGAAGAATCCAAGATGAGTGGTGAAGAGCTTCCACTTGAGGTGTACTACACTCAAGATAAGACCCAAGAACTTTAGGAGAACAAAACTCACTAAACACTCAAGTAGAGTTTCTTTTCTATTCAATTTCAATGTGTAAATTACATGAGGCAAGACACATTTTATATAGGAGAGAATGACTTAGGGAGCAACAATGAGAGGGGTAGGGAAATCATTTGTGAGAAACCTTCTAGAAGGTAGGTCAAAAATCCATAAAACCTAGGTGCACTTGTCATGAAAGGTGGGCTTGGCACAAACCCAATTTATGCTAAGTACACCCCAATTTATGCTAAGTGAACCCTACTCTAGCTTATTCTTCTATTTGGACCCCCAAAGTGAGCCCAATTTATTTACATAAACTTGTCTTGTGAAAAGACTAGAAGGAAGAACATCTGATATTCTGGTTTAGTGGTTCTTCTTCTACTAAGGCTCTCTTGAGGTTTGGTGGGGCCTAGTCTTGTATGCTGAGATGACTGACTTAATTGTGAAGTGTATGTTGTGTCCTCAGTCATCTGCTTGTCAAGGTGGTTTGTATCAGAGGTGAATCAAACTTATGTGCATTGAGATTTGGAAGTTCTTCTGGATTAGTTCTATATACATGTTGTGTTTGTAGAGAATGTTCACAGATAAAGTGAATTTGATGTGTAAATCATCCCCAAATTTCTCTAACAAATATTTCAAGTATTCAGAACTATTAGTACATGGAAAAGAAAACGAAGGAGAATACTTAGTAGGATATTTATTTTTTGGCGGGCCAACATTACCCGTCTTGACTGCGTGTGGTGAAATGATGAGACCCGTTTTGATTTGATTATTTTCTCCATCCTTTCCATTTTCTCTTTTTCTTTTCATTTTTATTTGATCCTCATTAACTTCTTTTGGAGAGAGAGGTTTTAATATAATCTTGTGCCCTTAGAAGGTGAAAGAAATTTTGTTGGTATGACCACCATGCAAGGGTTTTCCAAAAGAACACGTGTGGCTTCCATTGGCACAACATCACACCAAACTTCATGTTTATATTTCCCAATGGCAAATGTTATGAGGACTTGTTTATTAACCATTATTTCACCCTCTTCACTAATGAATTGTAATTTATAGGACTTTGTATGAGAGTTAGTGGGTAATCTAAGTTTCTCCATTACTCTTACTTGCCACATTAGCACAACTTCCCTGATCTATGATCATGGAACATAACTTGTTATTGATAAGTTAGCGGGTGTGAAAAATATTTTCTCTTTGGATCTTATCCTCACTTGGGGTTTTTGAAGAGGAAGGGGAGTTGCATCTAGAAGATTGGGCACTATGGTCACTTACTATTATTCCCCCCTTTAACCAATATTGTTCTTTTATTTGGACAATTTGCAACAATGTGTCTAAAACCTAAACATTTAAATTTTTTTACTTCAGGTCTTGATTGGCGATTTAAAAGTAGAAGTAGAAAGGTTGTCTTTAGAATTTTGATGTTGTGGGGTGGGTTCTCTTGAAAAATTGGAAGGAGAATCTTGGTTTTGAAATTTAGTTTTGTCCTTCCAAGATGATTTGTAAAAGCCATCATTATGAGTATTTTTATAGAATTTTTCTTAAAAAATTGTGATTCAACCTTGATGGCTAGGTGAACCAATTTTTCCAAAGATGTATACTCATATAGTTCTACAACATTTTGTATTTATCTGCTTAACCCACTCACAAATTTAGCTACCTTTTGTTGAATAAGAGCTTTGATGACTCCAAATCTCCATGGATTGCTTGAAGTCTGATTATAGCTTAGTTGGGTGTGTTCCGAAGTAGTTTGAATTTGTTAATTCACTCTTAGGCTTTGTTTGTTTCCCACGACGGAAAGGCGTGAATTGTTGCAAGAACATAATGTCGCAGAATACACAAATTTCAATAAATAAAATATTATTTAAAAGCAGAAAATGAGACAAATTATTTTTGGCAACTTTTCTTTCTACACTTGCGAAGATTTGCGAAAAAACTAACTATATGTAATAAAATATATATTTACAAGATTATGAATTATATTTTTTTATTACATATAAGTTTATATTTTCATATTATTAATTTATTAATATTTATATTTAATAAAATAAATACAATTAGTTGTATAATATAATATAAAAAATAATTAGTATTATTAAAATAATAAAAAATATTAATAAATATATAAAATAATAATTATAATAAATAATAAACTTATGAAATAATAACTATAATAAATAATTATAAAGAATAAATGTAACTAAATAATAGTAATAATAATAAAATTAAAATTATTAATTAATTAAAATTATTATTTTTTATTTAGTTAAAATTAAGTTATAATAAATAAATTATTATATATTATTTTATTATTTTTATAATTTATTATATCTATCCAGTCAAAATATATATTATCCTAATTATATATTTTATAATTATTAAAAATTTACATAATACATTAAAAAGTCAAAATTATTCTTAATTTTATCTGTATCAAATATTTAATAATATTAATAATAATAAAAAAAAATATAGTTATTTATATAATAATAATATTATTATTAATTATAAAAAATAAATATATAAAATAATTATTTATTTATTTATATATTTATATATTTTTAGAAATAAAGATAAATATACAAACTTACATTTTACACCTTTAAAAAAATTAAAAAATTTCACACATCATTTACGAAATTCAATAAACTTTCTTTACAAATCTACTCTTACATACCCCAATCCAAACAACCTTACTTTCCTCTTAAATCACTCCAAATCCACTCCCTCAAATCTCCTCCCGAAGCCAAACACACCATTAGTTTGAATCTAAAGTTGGTTTAATTCAAATATTTTTGAAAAAAGTGTTTTATGAAGAAGTAGAAAAACAACCAGTTGTTTTATCAATTCAATCAGTTGTTTCATACTTAATGTTTTTGAAACTGGTTTTGGCAGATTTGAACTTGGTTGGCTTTGCTGTCAAACCAATTCAATCTGACTGTTTTTTTAACTGCCTTAACAGAATTTTGTTAAGTGTGTTAAATATGCTTTAAATGTTTTCAAACTGATTCGGCTTTTATAATAAATGTTTTCAACTGCTAATTGGAGTATAAATGTTCTGTTACATAGTAGATAACTTACAAGATCAGTTTTTGAAATCAAGTTTTCTCTAATATTGCTTAAGGCTTTGGATTTTTCTCTAAGAGTGGAGTAGGACTTGCTGTGTACTTTGTTTTGATTTGTACCAGGTGTGATCAATCCTATTTCTTCTTGATTTGTAATTCTGTAAGTACTGGTGTTCACAGAGTCAGAGGATGTTCTGATTTGTGGTGTGCCAAAGGAAGTGTGTGTTCTTGAGGGGATTAAGATCACTTCTTTGGTGGTTGTGTGTTTGTAATTTGTGATTGATTGCATAGTGGATACCCAATAGTTTCTAGGAGCTAGATGTGGCTCTTTTGGGATAAGAGTGAACCAGTATAAATCTGTTTGTGTGCTTATCTCTTTCCCTGAACTCTTTAATATCTGTTTTAAGTTGTTTTTATTCATTGATGATCAAAACAACCGGTTGAATCGCAAAAACAACCGGTTGAATTTCTGGAATTCAACTAAAATTGTTTTCTTATAGTATTCTTTGAGTCCTTTGACTTTGATTCTTCTTTGACTTTCATCGTACCTTCAAAACTTTCAAAAAACTTTTGAAAACAATTCACCTCCCCTCTTGTTTAAGGCCTACAATTCTAACATCTTTGACTCATCAATTTCATGCATATTAACTTTAGTCAAAGTAGTTTCTAAATCTTTAAAATATTCATATACATTCCTAGGTCCTTGATGAAGTTGTTGGATCTGCAACAAGATTTCCTTCCTATAATAAGGAGGAACAAACTGCGCACATGACTACTTTTAAATCGTTCCAAGAGACCACGATTGTCCTCTTGTTTAGCCCAATGTCCAATACAATTTGATGCGACTATTGCATGACATAGTCCTCAAACTAAAGGAAGCTAACTTTAAACATTGATATCTTGTTGTTCTTTTAGGCTCCCATTTCCTTTCTCAATTTTTCCTTTCTTGTGTTTCTTCTAGTCTTTGTAACCTCTCCATCATTTGCCACATATTTTCTTACTTTTGGACCAAGCTTCTCTTAGTCTCTTCAAGCTCCACCATAAGGCTTGCCTTTTGAGGAGAAGGTGGCTTGGAGGATTCTTTATTGCACAAACAAGTTAATCAATTAGTTCAATACAAAATTTTGAAGCACCCTCAAATGTGTATCACTAGTCCTTTTTGAGAAAAAGATGACGGAAGGTTAAGTTTACTCAATCAAGTCAATCAAGAATGGTCTAAAACTCCAAAGAGACCAAACTTGCAAAAAATGCTTCAAGTAAAAAATGTCAAAAATCTTATCACTCACTCAAAAGGGACTCACAAAACTTAAAGAAAGTTTGAAGACAAGCAAAAAAAGTTTTAAAACAAGAAAGCTAAACCAAAGTTGAATTAAGTTGTAGACAAAAACTATAACAAGACAATCAATAAAAGCACTTCTAAGACTCAAAGAAACTTACTTAAATTTTAATTATGAAGTTTATGTTTAGAAATTATCAAAGGAATAAGGATAAAATTCCACAAATTATGAACACAATTTGCCTCACTAATAGAATCCCTTTTAATAACTTGATTTTTGAAATGTGAATGCAATTATTTTTCTTTGTTTCTATGGATTAAAAAATTTCATATTCTTTTCATGCATATTTTTTATTCACATTTCAAATTCTTAAATGAATTTTGGATTCGGATTCATTCATATGAACACTTGCATTCTATGTTTGGAATTAAGTTAACCACTACTCAAATAACTTCTAATTTGTTTTTAATTCTTCAAAATTAAAATCAAAATAAGCCGAAAAGAATAAGACTCCTAGAACACTAAGAACATCATTACTCAAGGAAAATGGCAATGGAAAATTTAAATGACGAAGGAATTCAAAAATGAATTTTAAATTGCTTAATGAATATAAAAGCATAATTGTAAATGACAAGGAATTGTAAAAGCGGAATTGATACAATCCAAGTAAACAAGGAGATGACCAAGGCCTCAAGAGACCATTCACACTATGAGTAGTCATCTCAACAATCAAGACAAGACCCCACCAAAGATCTAGCAAACCTCACTAGAAGAAGAAATGGGCATAGACCAGAACACCTAATGTTCTTTCTTCTGGTCTTCTTAAAAATAAAACATGTTGTAAATAATTTAGGCTCACTTTAGGGGTCCAAATAGCAAGATAGGCTAGAATAGGTGCCTTTAGCATAATAGGGGGTGTAGTTATCATTTTAGCTTGTGCCTAGCCCTTTAGGAAGGAAAATTGACATAGCTTCTAGAAGAACAAGCCTATGGTGCGATTCTGACTTAGTCAAACCCTAAAGGCAGCCCCTCACACATTTACCATCTTATCCTTGCTCATCTTATTTTCCAAGGCACCCATTCCTATAAATAAGGTGTCTTACTCCATGTATTGGCAAGTTGAATTTTGATATAGAAGGAAAACTTTGCACAAATTGTGTGAGACTTGTGTTCTCTTAGCTTAGGTCTTATCTTGTGAGAGTAGAGAGCTCTTCAAGTGGCGGTCCTCCACACTTATCTTGGAGAATCCACACTCCAAGTGGTGTGTTCTTCTCTTGTCCATCACCATAAGCTTTCTTTCCTTCATCTCTTCTTCCATTTTTCCATTACGCCTTTGTTCTTTATAATTGTGTTATTGTCTTTTCTTCCTTTTTCCATTTCGGTTTTCTCCATTACTTTTGTTTCCTTTCATGTGTTTCAATTCCACAATATGCATCATTTTCACCATATAATATGTTTTTCCTTTTGCCTTTGGAAGTGAACCTTCACACTCACTTAACCACTTGGTTAAGTTCGTGTCCACTGGGAATCTTCCCTAGGTCTCACCTTATATTTTCTAAAATTCAAATCATAAACAAAGTGTCACCCTTAAAATGGATAAATATAAAATCAACTCACATAAGGAATTGAAATGACAATGAATTGTAAAAGCGGAATTGTAAGGTTCTAAATTGTAAAGCGAAATTCAAAGTGTTGGAAAATAAAGACAAAATTGAAAGGTGCTTGAAAATGTAAAGCGAAATCGACTCAAAAAAATATTTAAGCACAAAGAAACCATGCTCTGAATACCACATGATGAGAGTTGATTTTGCAATTAAACATAGTTTTAGGAGTTTCACTTGGATTATGATTTTTTATTAGCAAGCTATGGTGATAACTCAGTGAAGATTGCCACTGGAAATGAACATAACCAAGTGGTTAAGTAAGTGTGAAAGTTCTCTTCAAAAGAGCAAAGGAAAAACACACACACTATGAATGATGAACACAAAAATTAAAAATAGAATAGAGAAGGAATTGACGAATAAAATGGAAGCGAATTGAAAAATATTGTATTGTATCTTATCTATGTCATAAATCACTTTTAATTTTCTCTCCTTCAGATTGAGAACACCAATATTATTTTGATACTACTCTTGGATGCAAACACATACGTTACATGATAACAAATGTAACTCTTAAAGAGGGGATATAAAAAGACTCTCATAGGTGATTTGCTTAACATAGTGAAAAATGCAAAAGTTAACAATTTTCATAAAAGAACATATTATACTTAAGCTTAAAACATTGTTATAATACTTGAATTATAAATTATTGCAAGTATTGGCCTATGTATAAATCATTCAAAATATGATTATGACCCTATTTAATCTTTAGTGATAAAATCTCTTTTTGCTTGATAACATAATCATTGATCTCTTGTATTAATATTTCTTAAAATTGATTCAAATTAGGGTTCACTTCTATACGGCTCTTGTATTTTTCTAAACAAGAAAACAAACACAAATATATGATGGATAATGTTCAACAATATTACATGAAAGAAATTTCTTTATGTTCATTTAGAATCAATTAATTCTACACATAGATTTTTAAAACGTTGAAACGTTGAAATCATAAGTTTTCTTATTTATAAAATAACACTTTAGATACTGAGTGTACATATTAAGTTTATTTAAACAAATATAAATTTATTCAATATAATTGATTTTATGTATAAAATATTTGTATGATTACAATTTTAATGTGTGATTGATTTATCAATTAAGATAAAGTAATATTAGACCATCTTGTGATGGACTTGTGGTATTTAGAAGGTGTGACAACTTCAACTTCAAAGAACACAATAGTAGGGTCATAAACATTATAATATAACCTGTAAGATAACATGTTTATATTTTTTTTTATCATTAAATTTATTTGTAGAGAGATGGTCTAGTGGTTCTAAACACTTATAGACTTTCCAAGTGTTAACAATGGTCCATTCACTACATTGGTAATAGGGATGTTGGTCTCAAAACTTCTTTGGCCTGCATTTCCTTTGTACGGTGCATCATCTTTTTCGGATGAAGTCCATGATATTTTCTACAAAAGAATAAGTCTTAGCATAGAAAAAAGAAAAAAAAATTCAGAAAATAGATTAACTGAAAGAAGTATCAATGAAAACTCTAAGTCTACGATTTGGTATTTTATAAATTTATATACCAATTTAAAAATTATATTATAATTTTTTATTAATTATAAAAACTATTTTAAATGTCAATAGTTTTTAATTTATAAAATAGTTGTTGGAGATCTCACATCGACTAGAGATGAAAATATTTCATTATATATAAGTGAGTGCAAACCTTACCCCCATGAGTCGGTTTTATGAGGTTGAGTTAGGCGTAAAGTTCACTTCGTAATAATAGTATTTTACTTAATCAATATAATGACTAATCATTTTTGTTTCTAAATTAGTTACTATTTAATTTTTTTTATAGTGATAGAAAGGAAGCATGTGGCAAGGTAGGGAGTCTTGACCGTTGATAAGGTGGTTACAAAAGGAAAAAACAACAAAAATTTAGGCATTTATTGTCTCACTCTACATTACAAAAGAAGCTTTTAAAAAATGGGACAACTCCACATTGGGGGTTGTCTGCTCATAAGAATATTGTTGATCCATTTGAAAATTTCTTCACTTACGCTCAAGACTAGGTATGTCTTGTTGACTCCTTTGATAGTCTCTTCAGTTACGCTCAAAACTGAGGTTGTGTTATTATAAGACTTTTGTTGATCCTTTGACAATGTCTTCACTTATGCTGAAGATGCTCATGACTAGGAGACTAGTAATTCTTAGGACATAATTGTTGAGGCAAGATTATTGTAGATTATATCAATTGTGCTATGATATATGTTAGGTGGAATAAGTCATAATTAAGTTGTGGCGCTAAGCTTTTAAGTAAAAAATAGTTATGTCTTGATTATTAATTATAACTTTTGATTTAATAGTAAACGTTGGATCTAACATGTGTGATGATTGAAATCTTGTCGATCTCTCTAAAAGTTTTAATCCATGTAACATTGTCGATCTCTCTGATAGTATTTTATTAAGTTATCCTTTTTTAATCGAATCAATATAATTAAAAAATCAATTAATAGAAGGAAAATCAAGGAGTATGAACCTTCCATTTAAACCTAATGGTATCCTTAAATGAAGTGACCACTTATAAATAAGAGTTTTACTAAAGAGTTCTCCTAAATATTTTGCTAGAATATAATTATATTTAAATAAAAAGTTTGAAATTTATAACTTAAGCGTCTATATGTAAAAAAATATTCGAAACTTAAAAATTTGTTATTAAAACATAAAATCATTGATATAGAACATAAGAAGGCTGCTGTAGTGAAAGGAGCAAATCATAGGGTCAAGCTCCTTTGAATATGCTTCAAAGGACTAACAAGGGTTAGCTTGAAAAATTAAGGTAATGTGGAAATACCATTTATCGTAGAATTTCATAAACAAAAAACAGTGGAAAATATCAGAAAATCATTTTCTACAAAATTAGTGCCCGTAAAGTCTCATTTTCTCCTTTTTGAAGAAAGCCTCTTCCTAGAAAACCACAGCTGAATTTGTTCCCTTCTATTGTTATTTTAAGGATTATGTTATAAAGTGTCTATTCTTTGGGCAGGGAGAGATATTATACATTCATCTTTTTCCCTTTTGAAGAAAAGGTGTCCAAAAATAATGAATGAGAATTAGAGTTGTTAGAGGGTCTCCCAAACTAAAAAAAAGTGAGAAAATTAATGTTAGTTGAGAAGTTATAAATCTCTCCAAAAGTACCTCTCATCCTTTACCTTTACTTTTTGAAGCAACCTAGAGAAGTTATAAATACTTTTTGAAGTTATAAATATTTATTATTTCATTAATGATTGATTGTAACTTGCTTCTTAAATTGATATTTACCCTGTTAGAACACTATTTATTACTCACATATATCATTCCCAATATGATTATGTATACTTTACCTATGAATTCGAAACGCATTCACCTACTTGTAATCAACGGGTTCAACATAGAACAAAGCTTATGTTAATTAATGTTTCAATGTGAATAGAGCTAGGGTACTTGTGCCAATATTTTTCTTTTTCTTTTTGTATTGTATCAATGAATAAATGTAATGCAAAAGGAATGACCAAACTGTAAACAATATATTCAAAGATTTTGAAAAGAAAGGACGAGCCTTAGAAAAGCAACCTAGAGAAGTTAAAGAGAAAACAAGGAATTAAATTATGAGAACGATGTAACTTTGTGGAGTTAATATAGAACCTATAAAGTTTGGTGATTTCTTCCTATTCAATAACTCATCAAAATGTCTAATGCTATTATTTGTGCAATGGGTGACTTTATGGAACACATCATTATCATGAAATGATTATCATTATTTGATAGCACTAACTAAAAAAACTCTCCCTATTCAGACTCATTTTTCCGATTTACAAGATACCTTTGTAAGAATAATTTTGAGTTGAGAAAGTCAGTGTATTCCTTTCACACTCTCAAGTCTTGCCACAACTATTAATCTAAGCATTACAGGCCTTTCAATCCGTAGAGCTCACATTTTAATCCACCAATCGTGATAAAAGTGAGCTTTAAAAAAATTAGTGTAATAATTTCACGAAATTAGTGTAATTTTTTCTTAATTTTTTTTTAAAAAAATATAGAAAAAAAATTATAAAAATAGATAAGTCATATTTCGAAAACACAATTTTGAAATAAGTAGTCGTGTCTTTAAAACATAATTTTTATATTAAAATAGAAGTTGTGTTTTGATTACACATTTTTTTTAATGAAATCGTATATTAATATACATTTTTTTTAATGAAATCGTATATTAATATACCATTGTTACTCTTATTTATTTTATTTTATTTTATTATTTTAAAATCGTGCATTAAGAGCATGATTTCTCTCTTTTCATTTTTTCTAAAATGAAGAATGAGAATGATTATGAAACTTGTTGTTATAAAGCAAAGGCGTAGGATTTATGAAAACATGAATTTATTGTTGTGGTTCCTGAGTATAATCCATAATTATTACATATATTTACAAGACATTGTTGCGAGCTTTTTTTTTGATGAACATAATTTTATTCACACTTTAAAATTTTAATCATAAATTTTTAATCATAAATTTTTGAACTGTAATCATGAAAAATCAACTATTTTAATTGATATTCATCTAATTAGGTTTATTTTGGTCTTAACTATTAATTATGCTAATCTTGTGTTTTAGTCGCAGTAGACGGTCTAATATTTCTCAGAGAAGATGATCTGATAAAAGTGTTTCACTAGATGGTCTAAATGAAGCATCTACCATTGTGAGTGGGTCAAATCATGCGAAAGACCAAGGTGTTTCTCTATATCAAAATAGGAAGCGAAATCTGATTAGAATACTTAGAAAATAAAATTTACAATATTTTAGAAACAAAATTGGAAGCAAATCTTGTGCAAAATACGAAAAAATAGAATTCACGATAAAACTATAAACAAAATTTGACAATTCTAGAAAGTTGAAAACTCAGAAACTGTGAACAATATCTAAACCAAAGTATAATTCTGAGATTTTTGGAGCAAAGAAACCTATAAAAAGATGCAAGCTTCAGGGAGAAGGGATGAAGCTTCACAAAACAGGTTCGAAAAACAAAGCATTAATGTCTCTTACTTTTCTTATTATCTTCTTTCTAATCTTTTCATTTTTCCTCCACATGGAAGGATAATCTCTTATGTGAGTTGATTTTAGAATTTCACATTTTTATGGGTTGCACTTTGTTTATGGTTTTTTATTTTAAGTAGAATATGGTGAGAAACCCAAAGAAGATTCCCACTGGACACGAACTTAACCAAGTGGTTAAGTAAGTGTGAAGGTTCACTTCTAGAGGGCAAAGATAAAACACAATTATATGGTGAAGATGATGATGAGGTGCAAAATTAAAATAAGGAACAAGATAAATAAAAATATATATCGAATAACAAAAGAAGATAACAAGACGTAAGATGAAGGATGATGGCGCAATGAAGAAAAGAAAAATAGAGAAAAGATAAGAGAGCTTAGGTGAAATGAAGGGGATGATCACGCCACTTGGATATGTTTTCATAGAGAAATAAATACAACAAGTTTGCAAACACTGCAAGCAATTTAAGGCAATTAGGCAAACTAGGTTTAGCGCTGGTCGAGTAAAGTGTAAAATTTTTGGTAATTTTTCTATAGCGAATTTTAAGTTGAACATTTAACGAGATATAGGTAACATATGAAAAAACATATGGTAAAATTTTCAGGTTAAATCGCCAATAGGTGGAACAAATTAAAATCCAAGAGCTTCAATTGTCCTTAAACAAGATACAACAAAAACATCCTAGCTTTTGTGATTCTTTATTTTTTTTGTAGTTGAGATTAGGACATGCCTTTTTTACTAGGTGTTTTAGACATGTTAAGGTACATACAGAAAAAAAAAATCCACAAAGTTTAGATGCAGAACAAAATTAGAATAAGTTATTGAAACAAAGTGAAAGTCACATATGGAAATTGAAACAAAAGCCCAAAGAAGCAATAAACAAAAGAACAAAACTTCAAGACAACAAGTGGAAATTAATGAAAGAAACTCCCTAATGAACTAATAGCAAGTTACAAGACTTATGAATAGGTAAACAAGAAAAGAAATAAAGCACAAACTTAGGAAAACTCAAAAGAACTTTTAACAAACATTGGGTGTGCATAAGAAAAAAAAATCAAACACTTAGAATGCAGCAACAAGGTTTGACTGATTTGAGCAAAACTACGAAGATTTGGACATGACATTGAACATCCGAGGATTAGAAATAGTAAACAACATGTAAACATACACATACATGGATTAAAACTCATAAACTCAATAAACAATGAAGAGTATTAAAGCAAAAATCGAAGAACACAAACTATTTTGGATAGGTTTTGGTATGAATGCTATATGAAACATAAAGAAGCAAAATTCAACTAACAAAACATGATATGAACGGATTAAATTGTAAAACAAAGAGGTCAAACGGTGGAATATGACCTAGAACAACAATTGAACCGATTAAAAGCAAGAAAAATGCAAAACAAAACAAAAATGCGAGCAATAAGTGAGGTTATGCAACGAATGGCAAGGAAAAGTGTTTGATGAATGTTTAAGTGAAATTAAACAATGGAAAATTGTTTTTAAACAGTGAAAACAAATTATAATCGGTGAAAATTGATTATAAATAGTGGAAAACAAAGAAATATGGAAGAACAAGCATGAACCGTGAAGAACACACTTGACAAAAGAAAAAAAAAATTGTGAAAAAGGAACTTAGCTTGGCCGAAGGATATTTCGTGAGCTGTGATCCACTTGATGTAGTCCAAGCTTGTGGTTGATGGAATGATTGGAGTGGTAGTGGAAATGGAGTAAAGAAGGGGCACCAAAGTTGAGAGAAGATTAAAGAATTCGGTGAAGTTGAAGGTGCAATGAAGGGAAAAAGGTTTGACCAACTTTCCTTATGTTCACTAGGCCAATTAGGCTCACTAGCAAGAGAGATTTGGGAGAGAATAAGGTTTCAATTCTGAACTTTTCATTCAATATATGTAAATCTTAATACTTGAGTAAGTTTTAGGGTTTTTATAGATGAAGGTAGCTTGCTCTTTAAGCTACCATAACCATAGTTAAGTGGACTTAACTAAAGTGAGGTGCGGTGGCTTAAAGAGGTCGTGGATGCTCCTTGGAGATACTCTAGGAACCCTTACTTGTGTGATAAGTTAGGATTTCTAGAGTGTCTTTGTTTCATCTACAAAATACTTTTGAAAAGAAACCAAAATACAATTCCTATACAAATTTATTTTAGTATTTGTACGAATAATTCATCTGTCTTTTATTGTTGTGTATTTTCTTTTCCTTCCATACCTACTTGTTCTGCTTCTTCCTTGTACCATACTTGGCACTGTTGTTGTGGCCTTGAATTGAAGTATCCCTTGCCTAACGTGCGTTTTTGAATTCCCAATGTCTATACAACCAAGTTTTTTCTCCATCTGACCTGCATTTTCCTCATCAAAAAATCTAACAAAGCGAGGCCAAATTGGCTAAACAAGGGAGATACAAATTTTATCATTGGAGAAGGTTTAGGACTAACATAAAGGTTGTTAATGTAAATAGTGACTGGTGCGAGGAGCCACTTATATAGTCAAAAGGGAGGCTTTGAAACAACTATTCCAAAATAGGTTTACCGTAACCCATGATTGTAGGGTGAGATTAGGGGGGAGTTGAGTTAAGATTGTATATGGGGAGGACAATGATTTTCTTACCTCTAACAGCATAGAGGAGAAAGTTAAAGGTGTAATATGGATGTGTGAGAATCAAAAAGCTTAGGATAGATGAATTTAATTTTAAATTCATTAAAGAAGTTAAAGGTGTAGTATGGATGTGTGAGGATCAAAAAGCTTAGAACAAATGGATTTAATTTTAAACTCATTAAGTATAATTGGGAAACCCTAAAACAAGACATCATGATGGTTATACATTATTTTCATAATTTTGGAAAGATTCATAAGGTTTGTAATGCATCTTTTGTGGCTCTAGTGCTTAAAGTATGAGACCTTATTAAGTTTGATCACTATACACCTATTTCCCTTGTAGAGGTTCTGTACAAAATTTATATCTTTCCAACAAAATTAAAGTAGTTTTACCCTTCATTATTGTTGACTTTCAATCAGCTTTTTTAAAATATATGAGGCTTTTGGATAGTGTCCTTATGGACCAATGAAGTTGTTGAGATATAAGAAGGCAAAGAAAAAGTGGGGTTTTTATCAAAATTGACTATGAAAAGGCATGTGATTATGTTATGAGGGATTTTTTGTACCATATGGTGAGTAGATTAGGCTTTAACAAAAAGTGGATTGGAATTGGCTTCAATATCAAATCTAATTAATGGGAGCCCAACAATAGAATTCAAACCAACTAGGGGTCTAAGACATGGGGACCCTATGATGCCCTTCTTTTCTAGTTGCAGTTGAGGGTTTGTCTGGTCTAGTGAGACAAGATCTCAAGAAGAAGCTTCTCCAAGGTCTGAGACTAGTAGGCTTGAGGTAGAGACATGTATTTTGCAGTTTGCGAATGATAACTTGTTTATGTGTAAGGACAATCATTAAAGTATTTTCACTATTAAAATCATTCTCAATTGTTATGATTAGCTTCTAGGCTTAATATTATTTTTCACAAGTCTATGGTTGTTGCACTTGGGGTAAATAAGAGTATGATAGAAAACTTTGCAAATACATTAAATTGTACACATATGGAGATATCCTTCAAATACTTAGGCTTAATGGTGGGTGGGAATCCTAGGAGAAAACAATTTTGGTCTCCTCTTGTGGAAAAAATTAGGAGTAAACTTAATGCATGGAAGGGTAGATATTTAACTGTGCCAGGTAGAATTTATCTTATCAAATTTGTGTTTACTTCTCTTCCCCTTTTTTATTTGTCTTTCTTCAAAGCTCCAGTATTTGTTTATAAAACAATCACGAATATACAGAAAAAAAATTCTATGGTGTTGGGAGAGGGAAAACAGAACTATATATTGGGTTAGTTAGGAAAAATTGTGTAAGCCAAAGGAGGAAAAGGGTTTAGGATTTAAAGATGTAGGGAAATTTAACAATGCACTCTTAGAAAAATGAAGTGGCGTTTGGGGACGGATGATCCAAGGAGGGGAGAGACATTATAAGGTCTAAATTTGAACTAGATTTCGGTCGACCTAATGGATTACATTTTAAGAATCAATAATGGTGGTGGAAAGAGTTAGGTAAAGTGTGTAGTGAAGGAGAAGATGCAGGTTGGTTTCATGATTCATTTTGTTGGAAAATAGGTGGTGGGGATCATGGTTATCAAACTCGCGAATTAACTCGCTAACTCATTTGATTTTAAGATTCTACTAGTGGATCACAAGTGAACTTGTGTGTAAACTCATTTTTTAGCATACTCGACTCAAACAAACTTGGTAAACTCCGTAGAAACTCGTGAGTCAGAGGTCGAGTAAACGAGTTTCGAAAAAAGCCCAAAATGACCCACTCATGGGTTGCTCCGCTTAGTTTATGGATTTAGGGTTCTTGCGCTATCGTCGCCTACATTGTTGCCTCGCCATGTCATCGCCTTAATGTGTTGTCATGTTCTACTGCATTTTCATGTAGGTCTAGTTTTTAGGTTTCGGTTTCTACTGTGTTTCTAGTTCATGGGTTTAGGTTTCTCCTGAGTTTTTGATTAGGGTTTAATCTGAGTTGTTTTTGTTTGGGATTTGGGTGCGCAAATTAAAAATAAAAAGGTGATTAAAGTAGACTTATTTGGGTAGTCTTTTTTGATATGTGTGGCTGAAATAATAATTAAAATATTTTTTTATTGGTTGTGTTTAGAAAATTAATTACAGTTTTAATATAGTTATCAAGATCTTGGAGATAATTTCATTAGAGATTACATGATTGAGACGTATAAACTTAATAATATTTGTGTTATTTTCGTTATTTAACTATTATCTTATCACTTTGAAAACTTATTGGTGTATTTTTATGATTTTATTTATTTTAATATTATAAAATTGATATCGTGGATGTTTATTTTTTCTATTGAATTTTTATATATAGTAAACTCTTACGAGTCTATGAGTTGAGTCTACAAGTCGAGTTTACAAGTTGAGTTTACAAACCTCCCATTAGATTTTGGAAGGACAAATTGGTAGGTGAAAAAGTTTGATGCAATCCTTTCCTAAGTTGTACTCTATCTCATCTGACCAATGTTGCATTGTGAGGAAGGTTGGTGAATGGTCTGACACAGGGTGGTAGTGGAAATTACAGTGGATAAGATGTTGTGTGGGAATGTGCACAATAAGGTGAACTATACAATATCTTAAATAATGTACAATTACAAAGTAAATGTAATGGACTCGAGGGTGTGAGTTGCATACGAAACTAGGTTATTTTTTTGTTAAGACTACTTATGATATCCTACATTATCGAGCCAGGAATGAAGATATCAATTTTTATATCCTTTTGGTCTATGAAGGCATTTCCTAGTGCACAAACCTTTGTGTGTTGTGGTTTTGGGTAAAGTTCCAACTAGAGTTAATTTAGTCAAAAGAGGGGTTATTTTAGACTTTAGAATCTACCCTTTGTGTTAGTCAAACACTTGTTCTTCTTAAGCTGTAAAAAAAAATTTAGAGTCTGGAATGAATGTTGGAATTGGTTAGGCATTATGTGCATTCATCATGTCAATCATTGGTGCCATTTTGAACAATTTCACATCATACATCTTAATTATAAGCAGAATTTGATTTGAAAAGGTTTATAGGTTGCAGTGATATGGAACATATGGGAGCACATGAATAAATTTGTATTTAAACAAGGAAGGGTGGATGTAGAGGAAGTATTCTACACTATCCAATTAAAGACTTGGTTATGACTGAAATTGAAAATTCCTTCTTTTAATTTTTTCTACTTTGATTGGGTGTTGAATCCTTATATTTGCTTGTCTCATAGATAGGGAGTTTGTGTTGTATAAGGCGTCCTTATGTTAAATACTTTGCTTCTTTTTTTGTTGTATATTTGTCTGTTATGTCTTGTATCTACTATGTTTTGGTGTAATAAGGCCCATTCTGCTCTCCTTGCTTTGATGGCTGGAAAAGACACTTCTTGTGGCTATGCAGGGGTCTTGGGAAGCAGTGTATGATATCAAAACATGGTTCGCTAAAGAAGCGTCTAGTAGAGGTGTCTTCTAAGTGATACAAGACAAAGTTGGTCAACGAACTATGCAAAGTTATAATGTTGCGAACAAGATCTTCATGGTACAAAAGTTGTAACGACAGTGAAAGCTTCTTTACAAATCTTGGTCTTTTCTCCCTTTGAAAGGTAATAGTTGCACAATTAGTAGAGGTTAGCATGTATGACTTAGACAACCCCTTTGCCCCCTTAGTTCTTGATCCATTGTCATATTCTTATAGGGATATAACATATATGTATTTTGCTGCAAACTAAGATGAATTAAGATTAAGTAAGCTTTTAGTTCTTTTGTATGTGATCATGGGTATTCCTATGCATTGGTAAAACTGGTTTTTTTGTTGAGGGGTGTAAATTTGGAATCATATAACCGTCATTATGAAAATGAATGGTTTTTAATGGATTTTATAGCTAATGCCGGGATTTTTTTGTATGAGTTAAAATACTCCTAGCATTCCTATTTTATTCATTGTTGTTATGATTGGGATTGGAAATCAGGATTATTATTGGTGGGATGATGTTTCGTTCTTTATTAGTGTTAATTTTTGTAGAAACGTATATGTTTTTTTAGGTGTGAAACTAGTTGAGATTTAATAATTGGGTGGGCTCGGAAATAGGAGAAAGGCCCAAGATATGGAGGGTGTATGCTAGGAGAAACAAGGGTGATAAGAGAAGGTTGAGTTGGCAAAACTACATGTTTTGCCAAAAACGTGAGAGGGGAATTAAGGGTATTTAGGGAGACTAATGAGAGAAGGGGGGGCAGAGAATAGTGGAATTTTGTTATAGGCAGAGAGCATTAAACTATTAAAGGCTTAGTGACATTGGAATTATTTCCTTCTGCATTTTTCTTTTCGTGAGTGCTAAATACAAACACTCCCTAAATTGCTATTCCATTGTTATTTCAGGTCAGAGTGATACTTGATAAAAAAATAATAGATTCAGTTCATGGCATCTTAGGAAATTAAGAAATTTAGTAACCCTTTCGCGAAGTGTAGTATTATGCATGCATAAATTATTTGCGTATAGCACCAATAATATTCAAACAAAATAGATCTTATTTTATCTACAACTTTATAGCCTGATTTTGTCAATTAAGATGGTCACAAAGACATGTCATTCTTGCTCCACCATCTTTTGTTATTGTCCAGCAAGACCATCAAAGTTTTCTGGCACCGATTAACTTGGTAGATGTTGGATGTCAAGAAAAGGGATGACTATCCTTTTACGGAGAGCATTAAGGCTCTGTTTGGATTGAGGAGGAATTCTGTGAGGAGGGGAGAGAGTGGATTTGTGAGGATTAGAGAGGATGTGTGAGGTTGTTTGGATTGAGGAATGATAGAGTGAATTTGTGAAGATGGTTTATTATAAATTTACAAATTTATCCTTGTTATTAAAAATATTTAAATAATAAATTATAATTTTTTTTAGATTTGAATTAATTAAATATTTTTAATATATAATATTCATAATTATTTATATTTTTTAATAAAAAATTAAAAAATATAATGAAAATATTTGTGTTAAATTGAAATAAATTTATTAAATATATTAAAATTTATGAAAATAATATTTATTATTATATTCATTTGTTACTCTATATAACTATATATATATTATATATATTGTTGATATATATTATAATTTATTTATTTATTTTATTATTTACAATTATATGTTGTTATTAATAGTATAATTAAATATTTTTAAAATTATAAATAATAAATAAATTTATATAATATTTAATTTTATATATTGTAATAAAATGAATGCAAAAGGATATTTTGATAAAAATACAATAATCCACATCAATTCCCCCAAATCTCTTCATTTTGTGAAGTGAAAAAAATCATCCACCCTCTCCCCCAGCCTCTCTCCTACTCTCAAAACCATGGAAACAAACACAAAAAAACACTCCCTCCCTCCTCCCCCTCTTGGAAGCAAACACACCCTAAGTTAAATTCCTAGTCCGATAATAGTTCATCCATCGCAGTACATAATGCTTCATACAAACCACAAGTTTTATTTAGGTCACATTTCTAGTTAATTGGAGACTGAAAGGTTGCAATTAAGGCATCTACAAAGAAACCCTTTCAAAATTTCAATTTCAAAATATCAATGGTCTTAGCGTTGAAAATTGAACATCATAGGTTGACGGAAGAATAATTTGTAAAGTTAACAAGTCAAAGGAAAATCTGGTTCAGTCGGACATGGGTTTGATGATCAACCCTAGAGAAGGTCATTTCTTAGGGTTTGGGTTAGGGTAACTGTTAGACCTTTGCTATTGTGATGCTAAAACTAGGGCTAACCAAAAACTTCTCTGTCTTCATTCATAGTGTTGGTCCCTTTTAAGGGCATAAGATGGCCATGGGCCTTACAGTTTAATTGTAAAATAAAACAACTAAAATAAAACAACATAATAATGGCAGACATTCCTAAACTTCATGGGCCTATCCAATTATAAAATCCTTCATCCAAACGGGTTGCTTCCTAGGCCTTGTACTGATGTATGGACCAACTCTAACATTACTATCCACCGCGGAAGACACTTTGTCCTCAAAGTGAAGCTCCGGGGTTAGTTGGGCTATTGGGGAGTCAGGAGGTTGGGTTTGGGCCACTTGAGAGTTTGTTGGGCTGTGAGGAGGGGTGTTTCGGTAGTGATATTGGGGTGTGAAAGGAAGTTGGGCTGGAGGAGGCATGTTGGGCTTATTAGGAATGTCTAGGGTCACCGCTTGCGCATATGGGTTTGGGGAATGGGGCGTCGTTTTAGGGTTTGGGGAGGGTAGCGCCTCACGCACGTTAGGGTTTGGCGTGAGTAGGTTCTTTGTGCCTGCACTGGGTTCAAAACCCTTGGAACTTGTG
>Ga0123342_1003402_pt1 | contig 25556 bp, 11 predicted proteins | sample Turbeawhitnodule_FD_89960 | JGI IMG/M metagenome (GOLD analysis project Ga0123342, IMG submission 89960) | Root nodule microbial communities of legume samples collected from Mexico - Turtle bean Mexico white nodule | ecosystem: Host-associated > Plants > Roots > Nodule | place: Mexico: Nepantla... | reverse complement strand
GTTCTATATTTAGCGATTATTGTACTTGATAATTCACTGTTCCTTGTGGGATCGATATCCGTCCTTAGGGACAATTATTACTTCTGACAAACGCGGTGCACTTGCCGTAAAAAGTCATCAACGTGTACCAATCCAAACTCTTCAAAATCGACCGCCATTGTCTGCACCTTCTCCAAGTATTTAGCTAAATGTGGATCCGTTGCCTGGGAATTTCCTGCCACTTGCTCAGGCACTAACTACGAATTGTTTCTTACCACCAACCTCCTTACTCTCATATCACATGCCAACCGCATCCCTGCCAACAAGGCCTCATACTTTGTCTGGTTATTGCTTGCTCTAAATGCGAATTTTAAGGATTTTTCTACTAGGACCCCATCTGATCCTTCCAAAAGTATTCCTACTCCTTTACCTTGCACATTCGATACTCCTTCTACTGACTAGATCCAACCTCCCGAGCTACATAACAAATTCTTGCCCGCCGAAGGTGCTAATTCAACCACAAAAATACATGGGGTCGGACCAAACCCATACCCTAAAAAAGGATTTCATATTATGATACTTCTACTGCCCATTTCATCATTCTTCCTACCAAGTCCAACTTTTGCAAGACCTGCTTGACTGGTAGATCCGTTTCATAATAATTTGAAAATTTTGAAAATAGTACCTTAATCTTCTAACCGTGATTATAACGGCCAAAGCAGCCTTTTCTAACTTCATGGTGATGCCCACATTTCTTTCAACCTTTGAAAAGCTTCCTCACACTCCCTCGTACATGTGAATCGTCTGTTTCCCTTCAGACATTGGAAGAACGAAACTGATCTTTCACCTGCCTTCAAAATAAAATGCGATAATAACGTCATCCTTTCTGTCAACTGTTGTACTTCCTTTATGGACGTCGAACTCTGCATGTTAAGAATTGTCGCGCATTTCTCCAATTTCATCTCAATTCCCCTCTCGGTCAACATAAAGCCCAAAATTTTTCCTGCCTTTACCCTAAAACACATTTTTCAAGGTTCAACTTCAACTTATACTTGCCTAAGGTCTGGAAAAGCTCCCTCGGGTCTTGGACATGACTCTCAGCCTTTATGGACTTTACCACCATGTCATCCACATAAGCCTCCACATTCCTACCTACCATTCTACCCAGAATTCGATCCATCAACCGCTGATACGTCACCCCCACATTCTTCAAACCAAATGGTATCACCGTGTAACAAAAGTTTGATAAGGTTCCCATGAACGTCGTCTTATCCTCGTCCATAAGATGCATTCGAATTTGATTATAGTTAGAATACACATCCATAAAGCTTAACAATTCACAGGCCGAAACCCCATGTACTAACATATCAATGTTAGGTAATGGATAAGCATCTTTGGGACACGCCTTATTCAAATATGTGAAATCAGTACACATTCTCCCCTTGCCATTACTTTTATGCACCAACACCATATTGGTTAGTCAAGAAGGTGTTAGAAAATATGGTCTTTAAACAAGAGGCGGGGTGAATTGTTTTTAAAGAATTTTCGAAAGCTTTTGAAGGTTTAATGAAATTTTGTGTATAAATCTAGAACATGAATTAAATTAGCTTAGAACATCAACAATTATACAGCAAAACAACAGAAAAACAATCGGTTGTTTCTTCGAAACAATCGGTTGTTTATATCACTTGAAATACCAAACAGCTTAAAACAGAATTTAAAGGAGTTCAGGGTAAGAGAGAATCACACAAACAGTTTATACTGGTTCACTCTTAAGCCAAGAGCTACATCCAGTCCCCAGAAACCACTAGGTAAACCACTATGTAATCAAACCAAATTACAAAAACACAACACACCAAAGTAGTGATCTTGAACCCCTCAAGAAACACACTACCTTTGGCAAACCACACCAAGAGTATTGATCTTGAACACCTAAAGAACACACAACATTCCTTGGCAACACAATACCAGAAATACAGTAGGTTTAGAAAGGATTACACCTGATCACAGTACAATCTGAATTGCATACAATTTCGATCCTATTCACTCTCACTTGAAAATCCAAAGCTTGATGTGAATCTTGAAATCTCAAAAACAAATCTGTCAAACTGAATTTCTTAAAGTTGTTTCTTACATGTTTGAAAACATAAACAAATCATTTATATTTTCCAAAGATTGGTCAAAGCATTTAATGAAGGAGCGTATTCAGTTAGAAATCATTTAAAATAGATTCACCATTCAAAACTGAATTCTATTAGCATTTTCAAAGAAACAATCGGTTGAAATCACGAAACAACCGATTGTTTTGGTTTGATAGTTAAGTCAACCAAACCAAACAACTTTCAACCTTTTTCAAAAAATCCTAAGAGTAAAACAACCAGTTGATTCGACAAAACAATAAGTTGTTTTTCACTTAGTTGGAAAAACATTTAATTTCAAAAAGGTTTTAATTCACATTAGTTTTAGATTCAACAAGGGAGTGGATCACACTTTATTCTACCCAGATCCCACTCAAACACAACAGCAACACTGCCTTTTATCAAACATCTTGGATTTGGATTCTTAAAAGCATTTGATCAGTCTTGATCAACAAAAGGGTACTAGATTTCCCGAACATACCCTACACTCCTGAGTTTTTCTACCTCTTGATCTACTATTTGCCTTCTTTCCTCACCCAGTTTCCTTCTTCTTTGCACAATTGGTTTTTCCTTTGGGTTAATTGACAAACAATGGCACATAAAATATGTGTCTATTCCTAGCATGTCTTGTACTGACTATGCGAAAGCACCCACATAATCTTTTAAGCATTCTACCAATTATTTTTCTCTATTTGCTCCCATATGGCTTCTAATCTTAAGAATCTGACCCTCACTTATTACTATCGATTTGAATTCCTCCGGTCGGCTGAGGTCTTTCACCCTCATAATCCACCCTTTGTTCTATCTCTATCTCATCATCTATTCTCACCTCCCTCTTTATCTGCCAACATCTTTTTTTATTTTTTAAACTTCCCTCATAACACATTCGAGCTGCCCTCTGATCTACCCTTATGACTCCAATTACACCCCTATCAGTAGGATATTTCATCTTCATATGAACTGACGATACTACTGCCCCTAACTTATTTATAGTTGGTCGTCCTAATAATATATTATATGAAGAAGGAGTGTTGACAACATGTACACGATATAGATCGTCTTAGTCCCCTCTCCATCCCCCGAAGGTTATCCGAGCCTCTAAGTAGCCACACACTTGTACTGGTTCTCTTGAGAATCCTATCAACACTCCCTCATAAGGCTCCAACTCGTCCATCGATCCTCCCATAGCCACAAAAGCATCCCAAAAAAGTACGCCTGCCGAGAAACCCAGATCAACCAAAACCCTATGAATACATTGGCTTATCATGACAACTGATATAACCACAAGATTGTTCTCATGTGGAAAAACATCCTCCAAATCTTCTTTTGTAAAACTTAGGGTCAACATAGGAGTAGTTTCAGTTGCTTAGCACATTACAAACTAAGCATATCGTTTTCGATCCGCACTAGATAAACCTCCTCCTGAGAATCCACCTGCAATCATGTTTAGATCCCCCATCACCAATCTTTCATGCCCTTCTTCTCCAGACACTCTCCTCCCTGCCTTCCCATCAGGTCTTTCTTCCGATCTTCACCTCCTCCACTTTCCTCACCCGTTTTTGCTTTAAAAACCTATAACAAACCTTTTTGTAATAACTCTTCAAAGTATAACACCATTTTGTGTCATGACCATATGATTTATGAAAACTGCACCAGGCATTTGTATTGTTCCCCAAACTCCTAGTAGTTCTCTCGTGAAAACGCAAGAGTCTGACTGTATTCACATCTTTGACAATATCCTTATGGGACACCGCCAATTTTGGTGGGGCCTAATCAAATCTTCCTTCCCTTCTGTCGCTGTAAAGTCTTCCTCCTCCATAAGGGCCTCCACTTGGCCTCTAGTCCCTTCTAGTTTTAAGCGAACCTCTCCTGTTGTTGGTCGACAGAAACCCTATCATTGTTTTATGCCCTTTTGTTCTCGTTCCATCTTCACTTCTTCTTTCCTCCTATTTCTTTTTTCTAGCAAACTCTTCTACTTTGATATATGACGCAACTTTTAAATTAATAGCCGCCATATCCTCTGGCCTTCTTTTCAACAGTGATTCCACCAATCCTCCTGACCGTAAACCTCTAATGAAAGCCTCCACACACATTACCTCATTAGGTTGAGGGATCTTAACCACTATCTCATTGAAACAACGCAAATATTTTTTCACCAACTCTCCCTTGAATTGTCTCACTTCGAACAAATTCGTTATTTTCGGTGGTTTTGACTTATTTCCCGCAAAATGGCTGACAAATAATCTAATGAAAACCTCCAATGATGTTATCGAGCCTTCTGGTAGATTGCTAAACCAATCCAGGGTTGTTTTTCCCAACATTTTACATCGAACTGACTCTAACCCTCCATAGATTAACATTTGTGCCCTAAAAGTTTTTATGTTGGCATTTCGATCTTGTTTTCCTGTAAATAATCCAATCTTGGGAAAAACATAATTTGCAGGAATGGGTTCATTCGAGATTTCCTCCGAGAATGATTGGAAATCTGGCTTTGCTTCCTCCACCATGCGTCCCCTTGCATTCCACCCATCCACCCGCCTTTGTAGTTCCTCATTCCATCTTTGGAGTTATTCTTGCCCTCTCAACGTTTCCTCCATCTTCAACCTCGTTTTCTTCTGTGTTCGCCTAAATTCTTCTGCACGCTCATCATTCTGCTTCCTCATTGCCTCCATCATCTCCATTAACACTTAAGTAGAATATGGAGGAATTCCACCATTTGAGGCTCCATTTGCCTCCTCCTCCACTGTAGCTCGCCTCGTTCCTCTCATCCTGGCTTACGTTCCGAATGTATGGCACAAGACTAGATTTACCAGTCCCACAATGGGTGCCAAATGTTCTAGACAAGAGGACAAAGGGGGTAGGCGACCTTAAGTCCAAAACACTCAATATAGTCAAGAGTGAGTGCACCCTCAACCAATGTGTAAAAGATGATCCTTCCCTCTAGAGACTTAAAGCAGAATGTCCAAACATGATTAAATTTCAGTATAAGCTTAACCAAATTGAAAGAAATCACTTTTTTGAACTAGTCCCACCAAGATTGATGACAAATAATAAAAAAATCTCCATAATAAAGAGGAACTTACTTTTTTAAAAATTTGATCACTTAAAAATGATCTCTAAGTCCCAACTATAGCAAGGTGTGACCAGATTATGAAGAAATGAGGCTTGGAAAAAAAAATTGAAAAGAAAATAGAAAATATTTTTTGTTTAAGAGAGAGAAATAATCGGGGAGAAAAACATCTTACAAGAATCAGAAAATTGAATCTAAAAATATGTTTATAGATATTCCTGAATAACCCTCAAAGATAAATTTACAAAATAGATCATCTTTCTATAAAATTGATTTGTCATCATCTACTAGACAAAATTCATTTTATTTTATTTAAAAGCACTATAAAATTTTCTTAGAATCATGCAACTGGTTTAGTTTGACCAGTTTCTGCTATGTACTTGAGATGCACATTAAGTAGTTTCAAACACGTATAGTTATAATCTTCTGTCATTCGGTTCAACTTTAATGACTGGTATGTACAAAGTTCAAACTCTTTAAGACTACAATCACACACAATAGCATAATTGAATCATTACTAGTGCTTAATTATTGTTCATATATCATCCTTCCAATTTGATCATTCTGTGATCCATTTCTTCAAATAGCCAGGTCAAATATCTTGAAGTACATTTAAAGCTTCAACAAGGTCCTACTTTGCTGTTGACTGAAAAAAAAAGTGCAAGTTATTTCAAATTTTGCATTTTCAGTTAAAAAAAATTAATGACTAGCTCCAACTTTGTGACCCAGTTGCAATAGACTGCATGAACAAACAACAATTTGATAGACTAAGCATAGGGGAAATTTTATCTCTTTGGTTTATGACAGTATAACTTCCCCTGCAGTCCCAATAATCTGTGCAGTCTCTTTTTCACCCTCTTTCACTTTCATGTTCCCTAGTGAAGTTTCATGATGATTCCACTAAATAAGCTGACCTTGAAAAGAGAGCATAAATTTATAGAAAAAAATGAAGTAAACTACATCTATGACATTTTCCTTTCAATAAACGAATATGATTTACATTTTTTACATTCTCTAAAAAAGAAGAAAAATTAAAACAAGAAGAAAAGTTTATAATGTAGTGAGATTAATGGCAAATCAAGAGACAAATACTCCTGATCTAGGCTTATATGAAAGATTTTGTTCTCCAAGTAAAAGTGCCTTCAGAATGGCCTCACATACGCCACTATAGTGCACAATCAAATGACCACCATCTGGAACTTCATGATACTGTATCCAAGGCAGCTTCTCTGTAACAAACCTTTGGATTTGAGAGGGCACTACCTTATCTTCATAGCCCTGCCAAATGTGAGCTGAACTTGTGTTCTGAGAGAATGGATTACTTAGCTTCAAAGGGTCAAATTCCCAGTTGCCAAAGGCCACCAGCCAATCATCCTTCAGAGTGTCAAAAACAACCTGTTCCCTTAATTTTTCCTGTAAGTGAGAACATATATACCAGCATCACAATTACCTCAAAGAGGTTTTTTCATTATCTTTTTGGATAAATTTCTAAAATAACAGTTAAAGAAGAAGAAAAAGTAAAATAAAATCAGTTTCTCTAGTGAGTTTGACCTAAGAATTAGTTTCCTGGAGTTGTCTTATTTAACTTCTTTAAAAGGTGATTTTACTTATGCTAAACTAATTTTAGTTTTAGTTCATGAGAAAAATTTAATTTATTTTATCTTTTATCTTCTTCTCCAAACAAAACCTATCTATATTCACATAATAGAACAAGTGAAAGAAACATGTAACTTGCCTTGCTAAGCATTGGGAACCCAGGAATGGTTTCTAAGATATCTATATCTCTTTTGTTGAAGAAAGCTGGGTTTTTTTCTATGACAGAATTTGAAGGGAGCCACTTCTGAGTTACCCACCAGAGCAACAGTCTAGGAAAATATTTTGCAAGCAAGATGGCACACTTGATAAGTTTCCTCCTATAGTCCTTTTTTATCAGACTCTCAGGAAGGGAAGGCCATTGATAATTTATCACTGGGGCTATCATAGCTACACCTGCTAGCCTGCATCAATGTTTACCTTGTGGTGAAATTAACACTCCATTTCCAACATTAAAAAGGGGAAATTTTGACCATTATTTTCTGAGTTTATTTGTATTTTTCTTACAAATAATCACAAAAATGACTTTTTTTTTTCTGGAAAACAGAAAATAGTCAAACATGTGTTTAGAAATGTAATGTCATTTATTGTATTATTTGTGAAAACAAGAAGCATTTTCTGAAAACAATCATGTGTTTAGAAATTTATATTTTGAGGCTTGAAATTTGCCTGTTGGGGATGTAGTTCAAACAACTCCAGGTAGCACATGACCCCATAGAGACTCCAATCACATAAAATTTTGACCCTATCTGTAACTGATCAGCGAGCTCTTCAATGTCAAGTGCTTCGCTTTTCAGTGAGCGTTTGGGGTTTGGCTCACTTTCTCCATACCCTGCTCGGTCATATTGCAGAATACATATACCCAGTTCATCAATCAGTTCCTGTAGAATTAGTGTTACTGTTATCTTAGCAGTCATGTTTAATAGGCACACAACAACTTCTATGCTTATCCAAGTTTATAGAGATGCTTCAAAACTTAGAATCCATTACAATTACAAACTTAGTGGGAAAAAAAAAGGGCTCAAATAAACACATCTTCTTTGTATACTATATAACCAGAACACCTATATGTCTAATGATTTGCCATTAGTATTTTGAATTGTTGATTCATTGTGAGATGACAGAACCAATAATTCATTATGTAAATGGATTTTTCTGTTCTAATACTCCATCAATATTTATCAAAAATTAGATCAAGTGACAAAGATATTGTTGAGAAAAGGACAACTTTTTCCACTTGAGATGGTTGTTGCTAACTTCTCCAATAACGCTCAGGGGCACAGAAAACGGAGTCAGTCACAGCATTTTGAATCTACTCTACTTGTTTTCCCCACAGTTTATTTCAATCAAGCATGTTGTTTAGCACTGTTGATAGCTTACTGTTCTTTACCTGGTATGCTAATTAGATCTAAATCTACTCATCCAACATAACATGTCTACTGTTTTCAAATCAACACAAGCAAGTTTTGTAAAGAGAGATTGAGGTAAGCGTATATACTTGGGGTGCCAAAAAGTTCATGTCTTTGGAGCTTCCGAAGCCATGTACAATGATGATGATGTGTTTTGCTTGGTCCTTGGGGACACCCTTTTCTCTATAAGCAAGGTATCTTCCATCTCTGAGTCTGACTCTTGGTGAAACTTGAACACCATCTGGTGAATCATTGTCTTTTGGAGGGGGGAGTTGAGTACCCTGGTAAAACATTCCCAGAAGACCTATGAGTAACACTTTTGCTGCTCTAGAAACCATCCCTATAGGAGTAGAGGGTAGATCTAGGACACATTACAATGATCACATAGATGTGCTGGAACATGAAAAAGGTAAAAAAGTGAGAACATGCTTACCTGTCACAAACTGCATATGTTCTCTGTAAGAAATTGAGGTGTTTCAAATTTTCAAATCAATGGTTTATAGGTGCTTGTGTTAGTTTCCTCTGTCTTTTGACTTGTAGATCTTGGCTAGCCTTCATGCATCACTGGGGATATGAATGAATTTGACTGCCTTATATGGAATTTTGTGCATTTTGACTTTCTTTAACCCCATTGGTCCTTTCAATGTGGTGGAGAGAAACTGAAAATTAAGGCAAAAAAAAGTTTGAAATTTGAATGGAAAAGAAAATGAAAGAGGTACTTTTATTATCAGAAGCCAACTTTTTTTCCCTCTTCAACTAAATAACAGAAAGTGTAGTGTTGTTTTGCAATTTTTACTGAGTAAGTAATGCACTGATGATCTAAAAGGATATTACATTATTATCTAATCACAAACTATCATATATAAAATATTCTAATAATTATTTTTAGAAATTAAACTCATTTTCAATAGATTGTTTATAATTAATATGGTGTTAAAAGAATATGCTGATTCCTGGTTTTTACTTTGGTGAATATATACTCTTTCCAATGTTCTATTAGACAGCAGCATTTTTCTGGTTCGTCTCCCTGTTGTTAACATCCTACTGTGGTTGGAACATTTCATGTTGAGTTTGCAAACAGGCTCACAGGGATGTAATCTAATTGGCTCTTGACAGCATTGTCAGGTTTTTCAGAAATGTAATTTTTCTCTCACAGTAAATTTATCTTTATTCTTTTTCTCTTTTTTTTTTTTACATTTTCCTCTTTAAAAGATTTTGCTTTAAATCAGAATCAGAACCAATGGTCATTTTTGGAAAGATGTTATATGTGGGAAATTTTCCACATGTAGTAGTAGCCACCTACCATGATACTATGGAAAGAAATCAATTCTCTCCTCCAATGATTTATTTCTTTATGAAATCAATTATGTCCTTAAATGTTTTAATTTTTTTTACTAGTATTATGTTGACAATTTTGGATCATATTGTAATTAGAAAGAAAAATATTTTTTATTAAAATAAAATAATTTTAGAATTACATTATATCATATTACATATGTAAATTATTTTATTGTGTATTTATTAAAATAACATTTTATTTTTTAAATATAGTTGGAGATCCCGATTAGAAATTAGAACATTTCATAATATATAAGTGTGTGCAAACCTCACCTCATGAGCCGATTTTATGGGGTTGAATTAGGCTTAAAGTCCACTTCTTAATATGGTATCAGAGTCATTTCGAGTTTAGAGTCTTTCATAGTATATAAGTGAGTGCAAATCTCACCCCTTACCCCATAAGTCAGCTTTGGATCAGATTGTAATTAGAAAGAAAAATAACATTTTATTTTTTAACTGTTGTGATTTCATGATTTATGTATGGATAAAATATCTTCACTTATTTGACTAGTAAAAACTACATTTTTTTTTATCTTTTGAAACATTTGTTTTATGGTGTTGAAACTTTTGAAACATGTAAGTATTTTATTTTATAACTCAATATATTTATTATTTAAAAAATATCTCTGGCCATATCAAAGCTGACCACATAAAATATGAGGATTGTATCTGAGGTCATCACTGTTCCCACACTTACATCATAGTTTTGGGGTTTATACCAAAATGTTTAGAATATTCTTGGTAAGCTATTAGGATAAGTTAGTGAGAACAATTTCATTAGAGCATCTATGTTTTGTTTGCGTCTGTGTTTGTCTGTGTCCTTGCAAGTTTCAACTCAATAAGCCAAACTCCAAACTTACTTTTTGGAACAATTGCTTAATTTGCAACACTTTTTTTCGTGCAAGTTATTATTTTGTGAAAAGTGACGTTAAAGAAATCCGATACTAATAAATTGTTAACAAATCTATATAAAAATTAAGAAGTTGCTCTCGATTGAACCTTGACTGCATAACTTTTGGCTCTGAAATTTGCTGCTATATTGTACTAAGAAAACATTTGAAAGATTATTTTGATAGAGTGACTTTGAAGTTCAATGGTTTACAAAGGAAAATATTTTATTTTATTTAAATAAAATTGGCTCGTGTTTAATTCACTACAAGAATATAAAGGGTTAGAGTAGGTTAAAAAGAGACACAAAACAAAGGAAGTTGAGTATTATTAGTGTTCATTTTATATTTGTTACGAAATTTATGTTTTATGTGTGGAAGGTACTTAATTTCACGTCAATCTATACATGAGACACCAATGGATACAAAGGCAATAAATAATATTTAATAATAAAACTTTAGAGATGATCAAACTAATGTTACTAGAGTGAAAAAAAAAATAGGATTGATAGATATACTATTTAAGAGAGAAAAATAATATGAAAGCTTTTGCATTTTGAGAGGGATAGGTTGATGCTAACATAGTTGGAAAAAAATGAGGGTTTGCATGGGTGTTGCTTACGCTATAACCCGTGCTACAAAAAAATGTATTAGAAAATTGAGTGGATTAAGAAAGTATTGTCTGTAATAAATAAAAATTTATACAATGAAGTTCAAACTTTGTTGGACTTGTCACAAAACATAGTCTCAAAATCATTTAAACATATCTATGCTAATAGTCCTCCTATATTGCCTAATCCACCACCCAAACATTTTCCAACCTAAAACACATTATTTGAGTTCTTTGTTCTCTACATTCCTATAAATGTTGTATCATAAAACTTCACTATTATGCATTTTATGAGCAAACACATACTTTCTTCTACCAAACTGTGAACAACAATACAATAAATACAAACATGAAATGTTTTCAAAATTTTAAAGTCTATTATGAATTCTTAAAACTAACATTTATGACAATCCCAACATAGAGTTTTAGCTCCATTATAGAATCCTTATACAACTTCAGCACGAGCTGAATCCAAACACACACAAAAACATAAAAAAATAAATACACAATCCAATCTTAGAATGTATAGTAACCAATAATAAACTCATTAGAAGCAAGAATGAACTCATTTGTTAAAGTAATGATAGAGGTCCAACCCCAAACTAGCATCCACCATAACCACAACCCTTTTGACCTCCTACCTAGAACCTCATCCTTAGCTAAACCAACAAGGACCCAATTTAGAATATTGCAATTGATTAGAATTTCTCAATTTACTCAACAATGCAAACAACTACACACTTTGGAAGTTTTCCTCACTACACTCACCATAACAAAATCACAAATTTCATAAAATGCATAGAAATTTTCTAAAGAAATTGGGGACGAGCAAGGGATTTCTTTTCCAGAGAAAGAGGGGAAAGGGGGAGAAAATGTAATATTTTGTGTGGCAAAAATGAAATTCATTTCACAGTATAATACTTACACCTTTTCAATTAGAGTTGGTGTGTATTTTGTCTTACTAATAGTGTCGATTAAACCCATTCATTTCTAATAAAATATTATTTTTTGCTTTGGCTTAATCGATATAAATCTTTTTCATATTTTTTTATTTTAAGTATGATTTTTTTAATTCTCTTTGCTACTACAAGAAAAAATGGTTTTAACGGGGGTTTATTTTTACATTATCCATGATTAAAACCTCTATTAAGTCGTTTACCCAAAGTTGCAGTTTACCCCGCTAAACCATCCTTGGGGAACGTGTTCCTCGAGGTTTTTTAAACCTCAGGAAAAGTTTTTTAGAACTCCTATTAAATACCATAGATTTAAGAATCTCCGTAAAACACCATTGGTTTCAAAACTTCCGTAAAATACCATGGGTTTAAAAATGTCTGTCAAATACCATGGATTTAAAAACCTCCATAAAATACCATTAGTTTAAAAACCTCCGTAAAATATCACGAGTTTCAAAATTTTCGTAAAATGACTTGTCGTTTGAAATAACCTTCAACCCCCTTTTCGATCATCTCTAACTATCCTTTTGACTTCTCTCTTCCACAATAGGCACATTGTTCTCCGACACAGACTCAATGGCCGCTAACGACAGTCCTAGCAAGTAATCACAATTCAACCACACTTATGTCTATCATTTATAAGGAGAAAAAACACTAGATAAGACACAATTTTCTTCTTACTCCAATATTGCTTCTTCCATCACCTTACTACCCCAACTTTATATATCCTAAATAATTGTATTATTTGTCAGATGTGGGCTTCAAAGATTACAAGAACATATTGCGAAGAGAAATTAACTTTATTACTTCTCACTTTCACAGTGAATTAATTATTGGATGAATATTAAAATAAAGGCCTTAATTTAAAATATTTAAAAATTATGAGAATTAAATTTTAACAATTATAACTAAAACAAAAATTATACATAAAATATACGTACATCAAAAGCTAAAACAAGGAAAACTAGGAATTATATAAACCAACTACCATCAATCATAAGAATACGCAAACCATAAGAAATATGCAAATACTATTGAAATACTTATTATCGAAGATTAGTTGTTGAAATACTTATTATCCAAGGTTATTTTTCTTTTAAAATAAATTTTTGAAACTTTAGAAAACTTATTTGTAATGTAAAGTTACACTTTCAAAATTTTAGAAAATTTAGTTATAAAATATATTAAAACTATATAGTTTTTAATTATTTATTTATTGAAGTTTAAAAATCCGAAGTGTTTTATTGAGGTTTTGCACTAAATATTTGTAATTTAATGAAGGTTAAGAAAACCTCTGTTATTTTGCTAAAGTTTTGGAACAAATCTTTGAAATTTAACGAAGGATAAAAAAAACTCCGTTATTTTGCTGAGATTTTAGAATAAACCTTTGAAATTCAACGAAGGTTAAAAAAACTTTTGTTATTTTGCCGATATTTTAAAATAAACCTTTAAAATTTAACAAAAATTTAAAAAATCTCCGTTATTTTATCGAGGTTTTAAAATAATATATTAATTAAATCAATTTCTAAAATTATATAAACATAGATTAAACAACCTCCAACCTCTGTTAAAACATTTTTTTTATATGTGGCCTAAATCGACATTTAATAACTAATTTTCATTTAAAATAATAAATTAGTATTTTTTATAATAATTTTTTATTTATTTTAAAAATGTTATCATCAATTTAGATTTCCAATAATTAACTCCAATCTTTAAAATTATTATTCTATCACAATAGAAATTATTTGACAGACTTTAATAATGTCCCTTTTGACCGATAATATTTTTTAATAACTAATTCATTACATTATCGTAATAATTAAATAGGCGTTTGTTTAATTAAATGTATCTCACTAATATATAAACTTAGTGTCATGTAAGATCTCTATGTTGGTTTCATATATTTTTGTATGAAATTAAAAAATATAATAGAAAGTATGTGTAACAGCGGAAAAAAAAAAACCCAACACACACATGTGAAACTTTTCTTCTTTTTCTCTCTCCATCTCTCCTTCCTCTATTCATTCATTCTTTCTTAATGTTCTCTCACAATTTTCATCTATTTTAGAATCTGATCGAACCACGTTGTAACTGAGGAGTTAAAGAACATTTCTATCCAATCAGATTTTTTAACAGAGTAAGTTCATTTTTCCTCTAAAGATCATTTGTTGTTTTTTCTTAGGATTTAGTCATCAATCCAGATGAGGTCAGTTGAAAAGAGTAATCATCTTAACTTATTCTACTACACACTGAATTTCTGTTTTGTTTGGATAACTTGCATTAGGCCTTTAAAAGACTGAGGGGATAAAATTCTAGAAATTGTTCGGAAAACAAGCAATTAAGGTAAGGGAAACTAAATTTAATTTTTATTAGCATCCTAGGCTAGAATATCCGGATGTGGAAAGGACGTGGTCCCAATATTCAATTTCCCTTGCAGAAATGTTGTGTGTTTATATATTGTGTTGTTTGTTTATATATTGTTTAAAACTTCTAGAAATATTAGATTTTGATGGTTTAGTATTTAAGTTTTGTTTTTTAATGTTAAATAGACTTTTGAATGTTGGAGATCATATTTTGAATGATATTGTATGATGAAAATGGTATGGAATTGAATTCATACATTTGGAATAATGTATGGACTGATGTTTGTTGTGTATTAAGTATTGATGCTTATGTGATAAAAGAGATCTTCGAGCTTCACTAATGATCTAAGTCACATAAACTAAGATATCAGGTGGTGAAAAACTGATGGGGGAGTTCATGCACACCGTGACATATGAGATGTACGACTTGGGTTATATTGAACTTACCCTATCCTTTCTATTAGATTCGTTGGTAATCTTTAGATCAGGTGTTAGTCTCTGGTAGGACTTACTTAATATGGATCTTCCGAAATGCGTTATTTGTTAAATATCATGGATGTGTAGATCCATTTGAGATCTAAGTGATTGTTTTATTGTTGGGATTTGAAGAAGAGTGAATAATTGAGAAATTGATCATGTAATTTGATTTTCTCTTTTGATTTAATTGTGTGTACATTTGGTTTGTTTTTCTTGTTGTGTTTGAACTACGATGAATACACGAGCAGATGATCATACATGTGTCGGAGAGTCTGGAGAGCTTTAGGGTGTTGATTTGAAATTTATATTGTAAATATTTGTATTCCAATAAGTTCTAATTGAATATTTTGAAAAACTTTAAGCTGGTATAGAATATAAATATAGAATAAAACTAAAAAAACTTGATTAAGTATTGACTAATGGCAGTACGACACTCAAATTAAATGCCAAAAGAATAACCTAAATAATTAACGGTTGAGAGTAGTTAAAGAAAAGAAGAAAATAGACTTCATGAACTAAATAAGAGGTTAAAAACTACTATAGTTGATTAAAGGATACAAGTATATATTAACCATCATTGATATCAATTTTTAAGAGTTGACGGGGTTTTGGATGTGCCGAAACATAAATCAAATATACTTTACAATGATAATTCTAAAATTAATTATGTAAATTAAACATTATTTATATAATTTTTTTCTTTAAAAAAATAAAAATATAATAACGATAAAAGTATTTTTATTTTGAGTTTTAGAAGAAAAATAAAATCTATTTTTTTATTTTAATATAATAATTAATTTTTAAAAAATTTACACTTATTATAAAGCATCTATATTATACAGCATAGAATGAGTTTTCAGCCGTTATAGATTGCTTATTGTATTTTAATAAATATCTTGAGGTTGTGTTCCATAATGCATAATTTAAAAATTTATTTCAAATTTTGAATTGTGGGATATAGATAAACGCTAAGGGGAATATTAACATTACGAAATATTTAAAAAATTAAAAAATGTTTCGAAATTAATTTTATTACATTTCAAATAAAGAGTATTATGAATACGGACCTGTATGTCTATCTGCATTTTTTTATCATTTATATATATTTATATTTAATATTAAAATTTGAATAAATAATATTATTATCCGCATACTTATATTAACCATATAAATTTATAGTATATTTTAGTAAATATGAATATACATGAGAAGACACATAAATCTAAGTGCACCTACCCACTGTGAAGGAAACATAGTCAATAAATTTACAAATATCTTTAATTTTAAAAATAAAAAAAAATCAATTTAAAATAGAAAAGCAGTTTTCAAAACAAACTGGCCAAAACTCAAAATCAAACTATTTTCAGGATTAATTTGAATAAATTAAAAATTAATAAGAAACATTATGTTATAATCAATCATATTAAAAAAAGTTAACGTAAAGTCAATCACAAATTTCATAAATTCATAAGTGTATAATAGCAATTGAAAAAAATGAATATCAATTTCTTCACTCTCTTCGAATCACGTGGTCCACATTTAATTATAGTTAGATAACAATACATAAAATAAATAAATAATTTTTAAAACTAAAAAACTGTTTTGTTAACAGTTGAAATTACAAAATAACAAAAAATAAATAAATAAAATTAAAAAGAAACCAATTTGTGTACTCCAAAACGCTTATAATAAGAAATTTTCTTTTTATATATAGAAATAAATTAATTTTCTTTATCTTTTATAACTATAGTGTTTCGAAATGCAATTTTGTCCATGTGAACAACATTATAAAACAATTTACGCAAAAAAAGGTGTTAGAACAAAACTTAATACAAAAATGACAATATTAATCCATTTTGGAAATAAATTTTATTGTAGTAACATCTTTTACATAAATTCTTTTACTATTTGTCCTAGTATAACACAAATCTTTTTGGACATTTATAAGAAATAAAAGTTTCTTATTAATAAAAAAAAATATTTTAACGTGGATGCTATAGACATGGAAGTGAGTTGGACATATAAAAAAATGAGTTCCTGGAACTCATATTAAAATAATATATTTTATTGATGAAAATCTATGAAGCCAAGTGGAAGTGACGGTGAAAGAGTATATTCAAATCATGGGGTGTAGAAAGTAAATTGTGGGCTACAAAAAGCAATGCATCTCCTTAGTTTTCATATGCACCTCTGTAAACTTTAACATTTCAAATTTACCTTAGTGGTATTGAATGAGAATAGAAGGGGATTGGTGGTTTTGTTTTTGTTTTGTAGTGATGTTTTAAGTGTTTTTTTTTATATATTTTATGTTTGAATTGTTTTTTCTTCAATGCCTATCAATTAGGTAAAATGATTAAAATATTCCATCTAATTTGTCATTATTCCATAGAATTCTTTTTAGAATATATTTTAAAAAAAATATTCTGGAAAACATATTCTGAAACGTATATAATATATTTTGAAAAGTTTATTCCAAAATTTTTGTTAGAGAGAATGTTTTTTGAAAATATATTTCATAAATTCCAGAAAGTATGTTCTGAAAACTTTTCAAAAAAATAATTCAAAAATCATTTTTAAAATGGGTAAAACAGTTCCTTTCTAAAATAATGGGTTGTAGGGAAAAATTTGTTGGAATGCAGGAAAAAAACACCCTTATATTTGTGGGCAATTACTTCCAGCATCATAACCCAATTTCAGTATTAAAAGACAAAGATATCCTTAAATAAATAAAACATTATGAATCCTCTTTTCTGGAATGTTTTTGGATTTTTTTTTCTAGAACAAATTATATGTATTATGGATTTTTTTTATTCGGATTTTGAATTTTGAATTCCGGATATACTTTTCCAGAATGTATTATTTTTAATTCCAAATTTTCATTTTCAAAATGAAAGGCATTTTCGGAAATAAAAAATTATGTTTGGTATATGTTAAAAATGATTGGGTGTAGGAAGAACTTGGTGGTGGTGATACTTGAAGTGTAGAGTGAGTACTCTCAATCCAAGATTCATGGTGAAGTGAAGAAAGAGTAAATGAGAAACAACAAAAATAGTAAAGGAGAAATGGAGAGTGAGTGGAGAAGATGAGAAAAAGTAAGGCTAAAATATAAGTTTCATTAAGGGTATTTTTATCTTTCAACTACTCTCATGGGGTGCACATGAAAATTATGGACGTGCAAAAAGAAATGATATGTCCTTTTTAACTTTAGGCAGTTTCCTCCTGCACTCCTACATTTACACAATGTTATGTAAAGACCAAATTATCCCTATTTTTTTAAAAACTCTAAAATGCACTTGAACTGTATTCATTTTTTTGCATTCTGAATTATGAAATCTAGAAATTTTTTGGATTGGCACTTCCATTAAAATTTTGGATCCACCAATCCATAATTCAAAATATGCATTGCACATTAAAAAATCTATCATTAAAAAAAAAAGCATTCTGGATCCACCGATCTGTAACAGAAATATACATTTCAAATTCAGAATTTCATAATAAAAAAAAAAAAATTCTGAATCTACCAATCCGTAATAGAATTAGGCTTCCGGATTCAGCAATCCGTAAATCAATAATTTATGCAAAATTTGCTTCCAGAACACCCCCTCATTCGAAAAAAAAATGATTCAGTTCTGGATTGATGAATCCATAGCACACTCCCAGATCCTGATTTCCAGTAACCACGGTGCCCTTTTTCAAATAAAAGATCAAGGCCAGTTTCGGGATTTAGAAAATTGTGGGGTGCAGGAAGAAAAATGTAGGGGTACAGGAAGAAGAAGCCTTAACTTTAACTGAAGTGCATTTGGTTGGGCATTTGGGCTAAACCCAATTATAAGTTGATGTGAGCCCATATTATTTGCAAAGCTTCACCCAGAATGAGAAACAAAGTAAATGGATTTCGTAATATAATTAACATTATTTACTCTCTAACTGCAACTCTTAAAATATTTATAAATAATATTTTATTATTGTTATACTTTCTTAAAGTGAGATGTTTAATTTCGATCAACTGAGAAGGTTTAGTATCTTCATCATAGTTAATTAACCATTAATATATAATGCTTTATTTTCATTTTGACCATATAAAAAGTTAATTTCCACTTATTTATGAATTAAAAATTCTAATAATTTTTAATTCTTAAAAAATTATTTTCTGTATCTTTTACATATATCACTTGGCACTTCTCTACTCCTCAATTTCCAACAATTTGTGTTAAGAAGCTAAAGTTTTCCAACCAATCTTAGAAGCACTTTGTGTTGAACAAAAAGTATGACATTTCTTGTGCTCCTCTTATTGTTTTAGAGGAACATATATAAATTCTTACAATTTTCAGCTTCAGTTAACCAAAAGGAATTTAAGTCGTTTAACCTAATTTACAAATTCTCATACAAAGTCTATTGGTCAAAAGCTATCACAAGGTTTGGTCACATACCATTTGACAAACTAAGAACCCTATTTTTGTCTTGCCCATTATACGAGTTGAAATGTGAGCACACACAAAATTTGAAAACGAGAGGAGTTTTAGAAAACTTGAACGCGTTTTGACTAATCTTAGTGTATGTGCTCCCCACATAAAACTTTTTTTTGCCTATGAATTGAAGTTATTTGATTTATTGATATGAATTATTAATACTTATTATGTTTTTGAAACAATTTGTATTTTATTTGTAGTTTGTAAATGTTTAGTGTTTAGGATTCAAATGTGTTTATAAGTTTTTGGGATGAGTATAATGAACTTTTTAGATCTTTATCTGAAATCATACCCATAACACTACAAGAAAATTATGAAATATAAGTCAATTTTTAGAAATCAAACTAATTGGTTGCAATAGTAACTAAATTAGAGACCATTTTAGAAATTAAAAAAAAATTGGTTTCTAAATTAGTTTCTATTATTGTTAAATAGTTTCTAAATTAGTATCTAATTAGCAACCAAAGTTTTAACTACCAATTATTTAGTTTCTAAATTTGGTAGCAAAAACCTTGGTTGCTAATTAGATACCAATTTAGAAACCATTTAGCAATAATAGAAACTAATTTAGAAACAAAAAAATTTAGTCTCTAAAATGGTCTCTAATTTAGTCATTAATTATTTTTTGTCATTCAAAATTAGTTTCTATTTTATGATTTTCTTGTAGTGTAAATATTCAAAATTTGATCATTTTTTATTATGATTTTCTTTATATTTATAGATATCAATTTTCTTGATTAGATGAAATGATAAGAAATATAAAATGATATTTAGAAATTTTGAACTATGATAATCGATTAACGAAAATTACGTCAATGATTTAGGATGGTTGAGGTTGTGATCCTTAAAGTCATCCATAATATAGATTATATTTTCGATTTTGATTCGAGATCATTTTTGTTAGTACTCTGTCTAACTCGATTTTATTTCAAGATTATCATCCCAGAGTACTCATCCTGTCTTAGATCACACCTTCTCACCGCCCAGAACAGTATAATAAACATCTTTATTTGGGTGTTTTGTGCATTAAGATGTGGCTAGAGAAAAAAGGTTACATAAAATGAAGAATTGTTAAGATTGACTTTGGAAAATTTCCGCGTAAAGAGAAAGTGATTGGGTTGGTGAGGCAATTCAAGACACTTCCCAATTCACACTAAGTTATAAATCACTTAACTTTTCTTTCATTTTCATTTTTCTCTCAAGACGCTAGTTACTTGAAAGGTTCATAGCAATGATGAGGATTTTGAAGTCATCAAGTTTTGTGATTTGGAAAATGACCAAAATGTGGAATCAAAATTCAAAGTAGTGACATTAATTAATACATACTTTAATATTGTAGTTACAATATATTTTTAAAAAAACTTTCATTTTCATAAAAGAAAATTTGAAGTGACTTTATAATAAAATATAGGATAAAATTTGTTTTTAATCCCCTGTATTATAATACAAAATTAATTTTTGTCCTGATTTAAACTTTAGATCATTTAGGTACTTATAATATGAAAATGATAGAAATAATTTTTTCTCAATATGAAATTTGTTCAATTTAAAGTTCTAATTCATCAACTCATTGAAAGTAATTACAACCGATATGTAATCAAAACAACAATAAATCTTAGAAAAAAAATCAATCTTTAAAAAGAATTAACAATTATACAAAATGACCAATTCAATATTTTTGATACTATAAGTATCTGGATGGTCTAAAGTTTAAATAAAACAAAAATCAATTTGATGTTATAGCATAATAAAAAAAAATATTTAATCATAATATATTATTTGTAAATAAATGAATGAATTTACTTTCAGAAGTCATGGGAACTTTATAATAAAAAATGAGATCTGATTGATATATGAAGAAGAAAATAAAATACATAGGGTTTAATTAAGTTCTAAAGTTGAGGTCTTTGATTTGAAATTGGTTGGTATTCTCCCATTCACAATCCCAACTGCTCAAAACTGCCAAATGTTGATGATAGTTGAGTCAAGGTCTGTAACGTAGAAAATGCTTCCAATATTAAGTGAAAAATTTGGTTTATTTGTTATTAATATAATTTTGGAATGTGATAGAAGTATGCCACTAATTAATTTAAGTCCTGACCTACCACCATGATGCAAGGTTATGATGTCAACTTCCACTACCATCCAACATTTTTACTTTTCACATTAATATAACCTTAACTACATTTCAAACACAAAATCTTATACCAACCAATACCTATTTTAATTTACATTAATAACTATTTCCACTTTTGATCAAATTTTAAAAACAAACTTTCACACATATCCAAATTTTAAATAAATAAATTATACACATATATTTTTTGTAAGAAAAACATACACTACAAACAAAATAATTTTAAATACAAAAAATAATTAATTGTTATAGTGACCAGAGATTGTTTTTGGAGACTAAAAAATATTTTGGTTTCTAAATTAGCTTATATTATTGTTAAATAGTTTCTAAAATGGTATCTAATTAGTTAATAAGGTTTTAATTACCAATTATTTAGATTCTAAATTTGGTAGCAAAAACCTTGATAGCTAATTAGATACCAATTTAGAAACCTTTAACGGTAATAGAAACTAATTTACAAACAAAAAAAATTTTAATCTCCAAAATAGTCTCTAATTTAGTCACTATAGTAACTAATTATTTTCTATCTCTAAAATTGGTTTCTAATCAATGATTTTCTTGTAGTAATATTTTTATTTTGTTCTAATAAATTAAATAGTCTTTTATAAAAATTAAAATAAATAATAATTTAAATACACTTTTATCCTTTAACTATTTAAGATGTCTTGTAAGAATAAATTCATGATAAAACTCTCTAAGTTTCAAAATATACAATATTTCAACTGAAAACTTGATTTTAATAATATTCTAAGTTTCAAATAAATGTATTTCAATTAAAATTTGATTTTAATAAATTTAAAGTTTTTATTTATAAAAAAATAATAAATAAACATGAATTATTTAAGAAGATTAGATTTGAAGTTGAAATATATATAAATATAACATGTCTATATTAAGTGATTTTGAAATTAAAATCATAATAGAACCTTGAAATTTTGACTAAGTTATTTGTTCAACAAGTGGCCATTTTCGTTTAGTCAATTTCATATCTCACTTTCTCACCCCACAAAGCATTGCCACTCCAATTCAAAGTTCTGAAAAAACCATCGATGATAAATAGGTTTAACTATATACTTTTTTTACATAAAGGTTTAGTAATATTTGTTGATCTATTGGCACCTGTCGAAGAATTTAAAAATGAATCAAGAGACTCAGTAAGATTTAATACCATGTATGAAACACAAATTGTCTTTGGTAGATAATGTTGCATCAGGTTTTTTTTTTTTTTTTTTATAATGAGTGTTGTTGCTTGTACTCAATGCTTTAATATAATATTTAAAAAAGGATTTAATAAAAATCATTAGAGAATAAATAAAATATTGATATTTTATAGCTATGGCCTAGCTAGCATGACCCTTTTCATTGAAACCTAACTGTACGTAGGGAACACAAAAGGAAAAAAAAAAGAGTATGAAGATGGAGGATCACTTGTTTCAAGACATAATAATTTTTCAGAAATTATATTTTCAAAAATATAACAATGATGGTATTTTAAGAAAACATATTTGATTAAATATAATTTATGGAAAATCTCATAAGAACACAATAAAAAAGGAAACATGTTTTCTTTTAATTTGTAATACTCTTACAAAACTGATTAACACATTCCAATAAAATATACCTAAAAGTATTTCCATTTTCTTATAATAAATAAACTTGTAAATGAGTATTCTTACCATGACATTGTCAAAGTTTTTGGAGAATAATTTTAATCAAACGTTATTTTATGATATTTTCTTTTATATAGTCAATAGGGTTTTTCCTCTAATTTTGTCGGGATGATTTTTATCATTTCATCAATAATTATCTTCTCATGTCTTTAATGATAAGTTTAGTTTTAGTTTTAGTAATTGAGAAAAATAAATATTATAAAATATATTTTTTATCCATCTCAAACTTTATACATATGAACTTATATTGATACGAATATAATATAATTAATCTTATATTAATTATGACAATACAGTCGATTTATGAAATTGATTTAAAATTAGTGTTATTATCATTGTTTTCAAAATTATTTTGATTAATTGTGTTGTCATGAATCTGTTGAAATAATATCAATTATCTGGTTTCAGTGTATACTTAAAAAAAGGAGAGGAATGATTCAAACACAAAAATTCTAGAGAAGAGGGTGCACTGATTAGTGTGACTTTAAGGTTAACTTTAATTAGCTCAACAAAGATATGTGTTAATTCTACAAATTAATCTGTGCAAGAATAGATTAAAAACTCTTGATAATGATTACGCGATTGAAGAAGAAACGTTTGAACATTTTTTAGTCCAGGCAAAGCACTAATTAATTGGTCATTCTTTCTCTCCATCACCCTCCACTAAGACTATGTTGTACCCTTTAATTGCGGACAACTATTTTGAACAAACCAACAATACCTTACACACTTCAATCACGAAACAACATAGGTTGTTCTTGGTTTCGGATTTCTAGAAATGTGAGTGTTTGTGTGTGTTGTTCAAGCATTTGGAATTCAATAATTTCGGCTGAAGAAGGCAGGGACAATGAGAAACGAGGTTTATGCATATGAATGTTAATGATGTGCTTGGTGACTCTTAAAAAGGACATTTGAAGAAGGAAACGTTCATGGAGGATTGTGCGCGTGGACTCAGTTCTATGGCCTTTTGTTCTAACAGTGACAAGTCTTCCATAAACATTATTTCTACCACCCTTTTATATTCATACATTCTTTTATTATTTTCATTCATTCATTCGTGTATAAATAAACTCATAAAAACTATTTGTAAGTCCTTTTCTATTTAAATGTGAGACCCAATCTCACATTTAGATTCTTAATATTATTGCATTCATATGTAAGATAAATTATATTGAAAAAATTTAGAATAAATGTGTAAAGAGTTTCGGTTCACTTGAATTTTATTGATAAATATATCTCTACAGAAAGATATATTAAAAGTTGTTCACCCGGTTTTGAAAATTTATGAAAATAAATTGTATAATTGTTGAATAATTAATTAATCAGGTTTTCTTTTATAAACAGTTATCCTTCCATGTTTAATTATTTAAGGTGATCTCAATAAAAAGTGAATGTCTTTTATCTCAAGAAATCAAGTACATCTAGAATATAATTGAATAAATATGATTAACTATAATCAAAGGTATAACCGGAGGTAATTCTAACTTAATATAGGATTAAGTTAATGATAAATAGCGTGGGTTTATAATGTAAAATTCCTTAAAAAAATGTAAATAAGAAAGATTTTTTTCATTGTTATTATTATTTTTATATAAAGTCTTTCATGTTAGGTATCAATATACAACTTGACATCTCAGATATCTCAAGTAACAACTATATATATATATATATATATATTAATAATACTTTTTTTTATGTGATGACAAATGATTGTTGTTACTTGAGGTGTTAGCCTAACTAAGATGTCAAGTTGCATTGAAAACTTTTATAAGAAAAATTAAATATTATGTTAGAAAAAAATTATTCATATATAAGTTCATTTTTATTATTGATAAATAGTTTATAAATTGATATTAAATTACTTATCAATTATTTGGATTTTAAAGTTAGTAGCTAAAATATTTATAGTTAATTAGATACTAATTTAAAAATTATTTATCAATAATAAAAATTAATTTAGATATCATAATTTTTTAGTCTTTAAAATAATATATGATTTACTCAACATAGTAATTAATTATTTTTATTTTTAAAATTAACTTTTATTTAATATATTTTTTGTAATAGAGATAAATATAAATAAACATTTTTGAATCCGAATAAATTCTAACTTAAGAGTGCTTGTAATTTAAATTAATATATCAACAATGAAAAGAAACACATAAATTGGTATACACAGTATCAAACCCATATATATAATGTAGTTAGTTTAAATAAGTTGAATGAATTGTAAAAAGATTAATTAAATTGAAGGTCAATATTTATCTTAGATAAGTAATATATTCTATTCCAATTAATTTCATTTTTTTTTTAAATTGTGAAGTCTTAATAATTAATTTATTTTGTTTAAAATTGTGAAGCCTTAAATAAGATGAATGTTTGTAGTTAATTAGACTTTAAAACAAAATTTATTGTAATTTAAAGTTTATTTATAATATTTTTTATATTTTTAGTTGTATT
>Ga0123342_1003401_pt1 | contig 25562 bp, 11 predicted proteins | sample Turbeawhitnodule_FD_89960 | JGI IMG/M metagenome (GOLD analysis project Ga0123342, IMG submission 89960) | Root nodule microbial communities of legume samples collected from Mexico - Turtle bean Mexico white nodule | ecosystem: Host-associated > Plants > Roots > Nodule | place: Mexico: Nepantla... | reverse complement strand
TTTACTACCATCTTAGAAATGAACTCTACAGAATTGGCTTGGAATGTGACATATTGCTTGTCCATATGTGATCTCGAAAAAGTTTACAGATGAATGAAATACTTAAATTAGTTTTTGGTTCAACATCTGATATTGCAACCTTGATTTTCTTTGGTCTCAGGTTGAGCAAGAGGATGCTGATGAAAGACAGAGGGTGGTACAATAGTTGTATTTACCGTTTTTATGGACAGAAGAAAACTACTATAGCAAAAAACGCAATTTTGATTGATGAGTCTTTTAATTTTTTTCCTATCCATATAAAAGTTATATACAATTTCCATTTCCCTTTTCAATTTATTTAATGTTTGTTTTGAATGAGTTCTGGCAAATGTCATAAAGTGTAGTCTAGTGTGGTTTTAGAGACGGAGCATTTAATCGAGCATTAATCGTGACTGATAATTTTCTTGTGTCACGCTGCTCAGCAAGGTTTTCGAGGCCTTTGTAAGTTTTAAGAAAGTTAAGCACATTGTATATTTTTTTCCTCAAACTGATTTTCACTTGCAGTTGCTTTGCTTACACCTTACATTACAAAAATAGGTTGCGCGACGTGAAATTCAACAGTAAAATATTCATTTGCCAATGGGTGTTACACTCGTGCAACAACCATAAGTCATCAACTTTTGATTGCAACCAATTTGATGGAGGACTTGCATTTTTTTTATGAAGATTTTTTGTTATTCATACATACCACTCACATACATTAATCATTATTAGGTTCTAACTACTTGATATCATTGTTCTTTTAACATGGCAACACTCATAAATTGCAATGAAGTTTGTTGTTCAATCTTGAATGCAGATTTTAATGATAATGAGAATAAATATATTCGATGATCATCCAATTGAAGTTTGTGCCACTGATTTTTAGGTAGTAAATTGTTCTTTAGTTTTACTTGTAACATAGGAAGGTTTAATTAGTTGTATTATTTACAAAAATAACTTTATATTTTTCCTGCATTAGTCATTATTTGTTATCACCCCCAACACAATCTATTTTATCTTGCCTCTATTCAAAAGTAACACCTTGTTCAAAATCACATTTAATAGGTTGACTAAGTGACCACCTTAATGACATCAAGTATTGCATAAAACCATATTTAGGTACTTTCACTCTTACAATTGTATTTTTGTGTGAATAGTACAAATAATTAATACGTTGTATGTGATTGTTTGAAAGAATTTGTTTCTCTCACAAGAATGGTTGATCAATGTTACCCCATAAGCTAGGTGAAGAAACTATTATGTAAAGCCTTAATGAAAATGTGAAATGTGAAGAAAGGGAGGAAGAGAACGTGAGTGTTTTACATTATAGTTTGTCAACAAAAAGTATGGTCTCACATGTTCTTGAGAAATATTGGAAAGAAACAAGTTGGATGCGAGAAAATAACTTGCATGAAAAATTTACGACAAAGACATATAATTTAAGTTGAATATTTGAGTAAGTTCATTTCATCTCCATATTCAAAAGTAATAAGACCATTCAAACTCTTAATCAATCATTTGACAAGAATTAACTATAATCAAAATTAACCAAAGTCTCAACAGATAAAATTGACAAAACTATAAATTTAGATTCTTTCTTATAAAATTATTTATTCAGATAAGAAAAAAAAATTAATTTTTTTTCTTCTACTCTACTAGAAAACTTTCAGATATAATTTACTGAGTTATCTTTTAGGTAAATAATTGGTTCAATAGAACAACTATTAACATATTTTGTTTTTATTATAATAAGAAAAAAAAAATAATATAAATTTCGTTACTTTCATTTTACCTCCGTTAATGGTTTAGGGTTTATGATCATGTGTTAGGGTTTTAAGTAGTTACTAATATGTTTATTAAGGAAAAATTATCATTAATGTGCAATAAATATTAAAACTAAAAATTTTAAATTTATTAAGAAAAAACAAACGATAGATTTAGTGCGAATTCAAATTTTGCCATAGCATATGAATGAGTTAGGGATGTAGAGAAAAAATATATTTCTTATGCTACTTATTTAGTTAATGTTTTGGTGATTAAGCATACAACAAATAAGAGAGATTAAAGCACTGGAGTTCGAAATGTCCATGGATATGCTACTACATTTTACATAATAATGTTTTAAAGTTCCAACAACAAGTCGTTGTAGTATAGTGGTAAGTATTTCCGCCTGTCACGCGGATGACCCGGGTTCGATCCCCGGCAACGGCGAAATGATTTTGTATTTTTTAAGTTAGATTAAAAAAAGCACGTTTGATTCTATAATTTTTCGGAGAAGTTTCAGCTTTTTGGTATTGTCATTATTGGGGAACTGGTTATTCTTATTAGAATATTTGTGCATTACTGTTGCTACTAAGATCGAGCCAAACGCACTTACTGGATTTAAAATGACTTTTTAATCAAATTTTGAAAAATCGCGTTTGATTCCATAAGTTTGTCAATATTGGGGAACTGGTAATTCTTAGTAGAACAATTTTGTGTTACTGTTAGAATCGAGCCAAACGCGCTTAGTGAGTGCAAAATGACTTTTAATCAAATTTGAAAAAACACAAAAAAAGCAACAAAACGCCGTTGCCGGGGATCGAACCCGGGTCATCCGCGTGATAGGCGGAAATACTTACCACTATACTACAACGACTCCATATCTCTAATTTAAAACCGAATATATGTGAAAATTCGCATTCAATAGAAAAGTTGTGAACCATTTATGCTTCATTCTATGAATTAAATGTTATACAAACATGTTTTCTATCCTTCAAAATCACGTTACATAATCTCTTAAAGCATTGGGAAGAAAAACTTTAATGTTAGTATAATATATAAATTCATGAAGTCAAGTATGAGAAAATAACGTCATGCATGATAGACTTAGATATATATATATATAAAATGTAACAAATTTCATGCAATTTAATAGCACCATTATTAAAGATGTACTTCATTTTATTTCCTATGATTGTCTTTCCTTCATCATATCAAGTTATGATATTGCAGAAAAATATCTTCTTGTTAGAGCAAAAATTATGTTAAGAACTAACTTTTTTAAATAATATTATATTTCAGTTAGGAAGGAGTATTTATAAAATTTCATCAATTTAAAGATTATTTAAGATACAGGTGATATATTAATCAATTATTCTTCATTCTATATTTAAGTTTGTATCATTGATTGTGCTCGAATTCTAATTTTGAAAAAGTTAGAAAATGATATTAGGATGAAAAGAACTTGTTGCCAAAGAATCTTTGATAAATGAACAAGATAGTTGGTTTAGGTTTTGTATAATTGATTTTGATCAAATTTTAATTTTGAAAAAGTCATAAAATATATTAAAATGTGTTTTGAGTAGGTATAAAAATAGATTTTAGTTTATTAAATGTGAGATCGACTTATTGAGTTCATAATCATTAATGAAAAACAATGATAATGAAATCTTGAATCTGAGTAAGGGAGAAATAAGGTTCAAGAGTTTGAGAGAGTCATAGATAATATAAAAAGAGGATATTATAATGAATTAAACAATAAATTATTTGTGTGAAAAAATAAAGAAGATATTGTTCTTTTGAAGAATAAAAAAAGAAGTTACAAGAAATAAAAAGTGTACAAAATATAATATTCTTGTGTGTCTTGCATTTCTTTTTCAATCTAATTCATACAAAGAAAAATCCAAAATTGGTTTATTCGTACACTTTCTTAAAAAATCAAACTTGTATGAAAATAAACATAAAATACTTCTTTTAAACTCTAGTTGTTTTAATGAAATTTATTGTTTTAATTAGTTTAGTTTTTTATATTATTTTTATTTCACCTAAATTGAAAGTCTTAAGATTACCATTCTAAATTAAAAAAAAAGTTACAATTTTGTATTTATTTTCTATTAAATAAAATTATACACTAAATTTCACGGAAAATACAATGAATAGAACTTACTACAAAAGAATTTTTGGTAGAAAAAATTATTGAATACGGGCTTAATGGCTACTTTTTTTTATATGATTAAGATGACTCTTGAAGGTATGGGGTGATTCAACCTAGTTTAAAGAAAAAGATAAATTCTCGTAGTTGATATTTGAGTAAGAATTAATGCTATATAGAAAGATTTACAATAATATTAATTATCTTAAGATTTTAGTTAAAAATATTGTTATGTTATCTCATTCATGATGTCAACCATTAATAAATATATCTATGATACGTTATACTCTTCAATTACTTATTACAAATAATATAAAATGAGGTAAATAATAGAATATTGAAGAGCCTTAATATCTATCTTTCCATTATTTCTCTATCTAATATATTTAAGTGATCTTATCTAAAGTTACATAAAGGCAAATTGAGGCTAAAAAGCAAAGGGGTTTACTATTTGAACTTTGTAGAATACACAATTAATAGTAATCAAATGTATGAGTTTTTCTGCATAATAATAAACTCTTTAAATCAAGCTTAGCTACTTTTATTAGTGAGGTTGATGCTAAATGTAAAAAATAAGAAGCAAATTTTCTCTTTGAAAACATAAAGTATTTTTATGGGAATGAGATAGAATTGTTTGAGGTGAACAAGTTGTTTTGGAAAGTTGACCTCTTTATGAAAGAATTACCGAGTTTTGATAATGAAGATAAATGGTGATCCATTTGCGAAAGATTTTACGATGCTCAAGTCAATAAGATTCTCCGACGCTCAAGTCATTGGTGTGATTCAAGTTTGGGGGAAGTTAGTAAAACAGGGGAGCATAAGGACACAATTCAAAAGGGGGTGTGATTCATGTTGTTAAAAAATAAAATAAAAAAACAAAAAACAAATAAAAAAAAGTTGAAATAAAATAAGTTCGGGTAAGATGATATTTGATTTTAGTCTAATTTTCATATTGAAATAGGTAGAAGGCTAAGTTTATGAGTTGATCTAATTGATCTTTTTACTCATCTTAACCTAGCCACAATACAACCCATAAAAGTCCTTGTAATGATTGCATGCTTATGAAAATTCTTGGCTCTTCAAACAAAAAGCAAAGTTGAATGTGGAATTAGTGGTGGAAGAGAGAAAAACACACATCCTTGTACACTAGTGTGCTTAAGTGAAACACTTATCCTAGTGGTGAATAATTCACTTAGTTGATCTATTAGAAATCATATTATTTCTTTTTGTCTTTTTTAACATTAGGTGTAAGCTTCTTTTTGTTTAGCCTAATGTTATCTTTGAAGTTATCATTTACTTGATATGGATTTAGGTCTAATCCTCTATATGGTTGATTACAACAATCTAGAGATTGTAACAATTTTTTAGAAATTAATTGTATTTGATAGGTATAATTACCTTATTCGTCCCTACATTTAAGGGCAATAGTCAATTTAGTATAGTGGTTTTTAAAGAAATCAATTTGGTCCCTATGTTTCTTAAAATGTATCCAAAATGGTCCTTTCCGTTAAATCCTCTCTTACAGCGTCAACGTCAATGACCGGCTTATGTGGCAGAGATAAGGGGAATTTGGTGTACTGTGAGGTGCGACATGTCAACTGAGGTGGATGAGGTGATGGTTACATTAGTTTAGTGAAAATTGAAATAGGGGTTAGGATTTTTTTTATTTTGAATTGGGGGTTACGAATTTAGCGTTTCTGAAAAACTAGCTTGCAGAACTTGATTTTTCTCTGCCATTGCAGAACTTGAGTGTCCTTTGAGGGGTGGAAAGAAGTTGGGTAGGGTATTGCATAGTCATTGTTCCAGGAGCTTGCTTCAACTGCTAACATGGACATGTTCATGGATTCAGGAAGAAATCTGAACTTACTACTCCAATAGGACTCCTCATGGCGTTGTCTCCTAAAATCCCAAGCAATCCTCCCATAAATGAGGAAATGGTCTCTCCCCCACATTTTGTTCCACTCAGGTCTGTTTGCAAACCATTGGAGAAGATCTCGAGCAGAGGAGTCTCTGTCTGTGAGATTAGAGAGCAAGAGGAAACAACTAACGTCAAGACCATCATAAAAGGGGACAAAGATTGCAGAGGCTAAGGAAGAATCATTGGTCAAGCAGAGATATTTGGTCATCCTGTTGTGAAAAATGACCTCCAACAAGAACTGGTTGGTGACATACCAAGTGTTGTTGGTTAAAACCCCTTGTTAGTGCCTCTGGTAAGGGAGTGACAATTGTGAGACCCTAAATTTGTAACCCCCAATTCAAAGTAAAAAATCCTAATCCCTATTTTAATTTTCACTAAACTAATGTAACCATCCACCTCAGTTGACACACCACACCTTACATAAACCAAATTTTCCTTCTCTCTGCCACATAAGCAGTCTTTGACGCTGTAAGAGGGGATTTAACGGAAAGGACCATTTTAGATACATTTTAACAAACATAGGGACCAAATTGATTTTTTTAAAAACCATTATACTAAATTGACTATTGCCCTTAAATGTAGGGACGAATAAGGTAATTATACCTATTTGATAATTACATACGCGCTAATGGTATGTCATTAGGCTATACATCACTCGATAAACTATGTTTTGAGATACCAACAAAAGGGAGAAAAAAGGAGAAAGATGGATGTAAGGTTATGAGTTTTTAAAATATTTATTTCATGGGTGTGATTTTTAAATTGTATTTATTTCATTTTTAACAAAAATTAAATTCTATAACTTACAAACAACTATGATATTGCATTCAAGAAAACATATCTTTTATTTGTTTAATTTTAAATTTCAAATGTTTGGTGGGATTCTACGTATTTAAATTTTGTATAAAACATATAAAATTCATATATATATTTTACACAAAATAAAGAAATTAAAAATGTCATTTCAAGATTTTGGTTTAAAAACATAACTTTCAAACAAATTTCACAAAAAATAAAATTAAGTTTTTTTTAAAACATTTATCTTTAAAACGGTGTAAAAATATTTTATATTATCATTCATTATAGTTTTCGTCATGGTTATTGTATTCGTTATAATTGTTATAGTCATTTTTTTTCATAGTATTTTTGTATTTTTTTTTTCTTTTCTTTTTTCTTTTGTTTAATAATATTTTTTTTTTCATGTGATGGTAAATGATTGTTGTTACTTGAGGTGTCAGCCTAGTTGAGATCTTAAGTGGCATAGTGATACCTAACATGAAAGCTTTTATTTAAAAAAAAAAATGATATTTTGTTAAATAATAATATAATATATTCATACACTCTTAAAAAAAATAACTATCCTTATAACAACATTCAACACATCAATTTTTAATTGAAATCATATAATATTATAAAAAAAATAATATTTAATTTTTAAAAGAAAAATAATTTTTAACACATAAAATTTCTCTTACTGTGCAAGAATTTAAAAATATTTAACCCATTTTAATACTAGCTTTTTATTTTTTTTAATATTTAATTTAGTTTTTATTTAATTTTATAAATTTGACCCTTATATTTAAATATTGTTTCAAACTTCTATCTCAATAATATGTGTGTATTTTTACGTGTATTTGATAAATTTTTTTTTAAAAAAATTATAATTAACTTGTTTCGATATAATATTTTTAAATTTTAAATGTTTAGTGGGATTCTACGTTTTTGCAAGCCTACATACTAATTAGTTAGTTACTTGTTACAATTAACTAGATAAAAAATAAAGAAATTATTTATAAAACATAAAATTCTTATACAACTTTAATACAAAATAAAGAGATCTAAAAATCTCATTGCAAGATTTGGTTTGAAAACATAATATATAAACAAATTCTACTTTTTTTTCAATCAATTACAAAATATTTATTTTTAAAAATGGGTAAGAAGATTTTATGTTATCATCATCATACTTGTAGTCAACATTATTGTAATCGTTATAATCATAATCGTTATCATCATTATTTTCATTTTCTTCAACATTGTTATCGTAGTTGTCATTTGTTATAGTCATCGTTATCATATGACGATGTTGATAATAATTACAACTACGATAACAATGATGATAATAATAAAAACAATAACAAAATAATGATGAAAACGACGACAAATATAATGACGACTTTGATAAATGATAATATAATATATTCATACACTTTTTAGGAAATAAGTGCTTACAAATTGAATAAAAAATCAATCAGAAGCTCGTATTTGTAATTTTCTAAAAAATAACATATTCAAGTAAAAAATCTTACAACCATGTATACTTTATACTTTGTTCAATGCGTCAATTTTTACTTGACATCATATAACATTAACAATAAGAAAAAAAATAATTTTTAAAAGATAGATAAATTTTAACAGATAGAATTTCACTTACTTTACGAAAATTTAAAAGTATTTAAATATTTTAATACTAGCTTTTTATTATTTAATTTAGTTTTTATTTAATTTTATAAATTTAACCTTGTTATTTAAAAACTGTTTAAAACTTCTATGTCAATAATATGTGTGCACTTTTACAGGTGTCTGATAAAATTATTATTTGAAAATATTATATAATTAATTTGTTTTGATATAATTGGAAATCATAGTTAGCTACATGTATTTAGGTCAAATTCATATCTTTTAGCTAAAAAGATAAATATCTATTTTTTTCATATTTTCCATAATAATTGGGTAACGATAATTCATATAATTGATATAATAATTAAAAATAGATACAAAATAAACAAATATTTATAACACATAAAAAAATTCATATATAATTACCGTTAGTTAGTTGAAAAAAAATCTATATTTAAAAAATATAAAGATGTGTATTTTTTATATTTTCCATGATATTATGTTAACAATAATATTCATATCTTTTGTTTTTTTTAAAAGCTCCTTATAATTATTTGAGTGAGAGACATAAATTTATATAACTTTATCAAGGGATTATATAAATTTATAGATATACTTTTTTTTTCTCATTCTTCATTAAGGCTACGTGATTCTGTGACAGATAATTGAAAAATACAATGCCGTGACTTTCTAACAGGTAATTGAAAAATCAACTAAAATATGAGAAAACAAAATCAGTCAATTTTGTAATTCAGGATAAATGAACAAATTTTGAAAAAAAACTTACAAATGTGAGTATTTTTTTTTTCAAATTTACTTTTTTTTTTCCTTTCTAAATTTTTTTTTTTAAATCATAGAAAAACCCGTTCTTTATGAGAATTTATCATTTCACTTTACTTTACATTTTATGAAAATATTTCTTTTATTTTTATTTTATTTTATGAGCTTAAAACATATCATACATTTTTTTTATTAAGTTTGATGTGTGTATAGTTAGTGACAAATATTTTTGTATCATTTGTTTACCTTGGTGATCGTTATTTATAATATCTAATTTCATGACATCTCAATATGCTTTAACTCATAGTAGAAGAGACAATAGACTCTTTTGAGGGAGTAATTTAGACTACTATAAATAAAGAGGAGAGAGAAAAAAATATAAAAATCAAACGGACTTTGATCAATAAGACAAGGTTAGATTTAGAACAAGGACGATAAGATGATCCTATCGATGTGAAGCGTTGTTGGGGGCGAAGGTGGGAACACAAACAAATTGTTTAAAGTAGGTTCATCGAGAAGTTAAGAATTTTACTCTAACTCTAGATATCATCTTAAGAAATAGACTTTAAACTTAACTCATCATTACAAAATCAACTTATAAGATAAGATTTACACCTACTTATGTACTATAAATTGACCTTATCTCTAATGGACAATCTCCAACAACTATCAATTTTGAGTGTTTAATGGTGTAAACTCTTAGTTTATTAACCAACCTAAAACACTTATATTCTCTTTTCTTTTTGGTTCCTTGGAGGATGTAAGGTTTTACGAGGCACATGATTTGTTAATTAAAGAAATCAATAAATAAATAACTTAATATCAAAGGACAAAACAATAATTGAGTTAAAGAGGAACAATTTCGTGATGATGACAATTCTATATAAACCACTAAAATAAAACAATGTTTCATTCCTAACAAATATGTATGCATCTATAAGAAAGAGAAATCATATAATAAAGTATAAAAGAAAGAGTGATTTTTTAAGTCATTATTCATCTAATTGAATATCCATAGTATTGAAGAGTAATAAAAAATGTGAAAATACTCTCTTTTTAATTTATATGAAAAACACTTATGTTTTTTTTTTCTTTTTCTGTATAATGTAATTATTAGGAAACCATCATATTTTTAAAATCACGTCTCTCCTAGATGAAAATAACAAAAAAATTGACAATCTTGGAGAATGAGAAATCAAATATTCTAATGTTTATATTACTCTAACAAAATTTAATATATACGTTTGGTTACTCGTACATAATATTTAAAAGGAAGAGAATAATTAAACAAACTACCAATTTTGTCATTATTAATGTACAAGAGATAATCTATTAAGACACTCGTCTAGATTTTATACGAGAGGATCCTTTACGAATAGTCTTAAATTGTTTTCTTAATTTAAATTGGGTCAATTACCTTTCAAACCTTTGTACTTTTTATTTTTTATTTTTTATTTTATTATATATATATATATATAGTTTAAGTATATGATGCTTATTCATTTTTTTTAAAAAATAAACAAGAACATGAAAAATTAAGACAGCATAAACTAGTGTAATGATAATAAAAGATAATAACTTCTGTTTTGTTTTCATTCTTTGTTATTTTCCATCTTAATTTCGTTAAGTAAAATTACAATATAATAATGTTAATGTTATTATTGGTGTTTTTCATCTATGAATATTTAAAGAATTTTTTTTATGATAATATAATATAATATAATATAAGGCATGTAAGATATATGTTTGGCTTTATAGTGATATGTAAATACAATAAGTAAAAAGATTTGATGATAGACTATAATATAAAAAAAAATTGTGTAAAAAATAGGATTTTTTTAATTGACTTAAAATTGTGTTATGTACAATTTAATAAAATTTACAAATTTTAATATTTTACATGTATATTATTTGATTCGATGTATATTTATATTTTTAATATTTTTTTATATATTCAACGTTCTTATCTATTACTCCAGCACCCATGTTAGAAACAATCTCAGTGCTTAATCTCATTTTTTTCTGCCTTACATAAGTGTTTTTTCTTTCTTGTTAGAGATTTGAAACTCTATTCTAAAAAAAAAAAAAAACTTTTTTAAATATTCATGAAACTACCTTCTGGATAAGGGAAATTTGGAAAACTTGCAGTTTAATTTTTGTAGTTTATTGACTGAAAGATGTGTTAGAAAAAATCTCATTAAATATTTGGGGAATATAAGGAAATATATAAGTATAAGTAAACATGTTATTTCAAGATTCAAAATTATTTTTAAGACTTTTTGTAAAACATTTTCCAAACAACTAAAATAAAAATACATTTATTTTAATTTATTTTAAAATCAATTAAATATATATTATATTTTTTTTATTAGCGAAAAATAAATAAAATATAAAAGCATAGTCCTTATAAAAATCTATACTTCATTATCTAACATTTAATTCAGAGTTCAGCAACAAATCTACACTAATGTACCAGAGTGCATAATTGTGCATAATTATGCAAAATAAACACACTATATATACTGTGCATTTTTGTTTCTATAAACATGAGTGACATGTCCTTTGTTTAAAACTTTCCAATTTTGTTGATTTCCCTATATAAAGGAATTGGAAGAGACTGGTATAGAAAATGGAGAAAAAATATTAAAAGATATGTTTTTAGCTTTTAATTTCATAGATGTAATAAATAAATTTAGTTAAAGAATGAAAATGTTAACATTTTAACTTAACTTTAATTTTTATAATTTTTCTCTGGGAGAAATTGGATTTCTAAAATTAATTAACAATAATAAATATATATTAATTTAAAAAAATATTTTCTTTCTAAAATACATCATGCAAACGGTCAACTTAAACTTTGAATAACATCTATATCTTTCAAATATATTAAGTTTGTTGGTCAAATCTGTCGTTTACATTTTTTTTTTAAAATATAGAAAGAATGAATATTTTCGATGTAAGAATAATACTCATAATTATAAATTGAAGACTTAATATTTTAGAATTTTTTTTATTTTTTAAAAAATTATGCATTTTTATCAATAATTAAATAAAATATTAATTAAAATTGAGTCATATAAAACATTTTCAAAATTTGAAAATAAAATAAAAATAATATAACACTGAAAAATTGACACAAAATAAATTAACATCACTTATTATATATCTGGCAATGAAAAGTTATTATTATTACTATGCTTGATTCCGAAACCGAACCAACAAGAAGTGTATAGAATAATGTGCACACACCATTGTTCAAAATAACTTTTTCAGATATTAATTAAGACATTGACCTCTTCGCAGTTGAGTATGACTAACTAATAAAGTTTGTTAAAACGATGTAACTCTTCATGAGTATGTTTTTAAAAACCTAGATTTTAACCTATTTAATTGTTTTCTTAAATCATTCTGAATTTAACTTATTCTATATATAAATAAATTAAGTTAATAAAGATTGTACTCCTACCAACATTCTTTTTCACATATTTTTTAATTGTATATATATATATATAATATATATTTCATATAACATAAAGACGTTATTCTATTTACTTTAAAATCATTAATTTTTTAACGGAAAAATAATTAGCTTTAAAAGTAGTCCTTAAAAGTAATAATGACACAAAGATAGAGAGTTCCTTGCTGACCAAGGAAGCATATTACTTGTATCCCAAGAACTCACAATTGAATTCTAATTAATAAAAGAGGTAGTGTTGTATTTTTTTTTGCAAATCTTCTTTCAAATTCTCTGTTACTTTACCTATATTACATAAAATAAACAAATAGACCTAAAAATATAAAATTCATTCTACACTTACCATAATTTTTTTTTGAGAAATAATATTAGATCAATGATACTTCACACTATTTTTATTCATTTATATACCTAAAAAATTTATTATTTTATTATAATATAATATTTTATTTTAAAAAATATTATAAAATTGTTTTTTATTTGTCAAACAAACTTTATTAATTCTTAATATTAAGGCGATAATATTTCTTAATATTTAAAACATTGATATTTAAAGAAAAGGAAACAAAGTGGAACTAGAAACATAAACATGCTATAAAACGATTCTCTTCCAAAAAATCATTCTTAAGGTAGAATACTACTTTGTCTTTCTTGTTGCCATGGAACATGAGCAGAAAACCATCACCACCAAGTTCGTGAAATCCAAATTCTTCTTCCCCAAAGTTATTCGCATTTCAGCAACTGATCAAAACGCCACAGATTCCTCTAGCGAGGAAGAAGACGAAGAAGGGAGGTTTCTTCAACTTCGTAGAGTTAAAAAAGTGGTTAATGAGATAAGAATTGTGCATGCAGATGAAACAAAAGAACACGACAACAATAGTTGTTATTGTTGTTCAACCAAATACAACGAAAGTATGGAACAACAACACCACCATCAACAAAGACAGAATATTAAAGGGCACAAGTTTCGCGGCGTGCGCCAACGGCCTTGGGGACGTTGGGCCGCCGAGATAAGAGACCCTTTCCGGCGAAAGCGAGTGTGGCTTGGAACCTTCGACACCGCGGAAGAAGCTGCTATGGTTTACGACAGAGCTGCTATAAGCTTCAGAGGTGCCGATGCTGTAACTAATCTCATCAAACCGCCGCTAAAAGACAGTGAGAGTGTTGTTAAACGGACGAGTTGTTACGCATGTGCCTCACCCACTTCGGTTCTCTTGTTCCAGCCTTGGATGGAACCTTTGTCTTCGGAAGAAACCTTCAAAGAAGAGCTGTTTGATGGATTAAAAGATGAAGTTGATAGTTTCTTGTTTTCTGATCATGCTCTTTATGATCAACCTCTTCCTACTATGTTTTCTGAAGTTGATGTTTCATTGGATGAGGATCTTGAATCATGTAAATGGGATGTAGATAGTTATTTCACTGATGATCCTTTTCAATAAGGAGATGTGGATTGTTTCTGACGAACTGGGTTGGATATTCTTTTTGTTTTCTGTGAGATTTTGTATTGCTGAGTGAGAATTTTAGTCTTCAAGGGAGGACTGAGTAATTGTTAATCTGCAAGTTTAGTTTCTGCGCCAGAAAAGTTATATCTTTGCATTTAGTTTATCCAAAAAGCATGTTACCATGGAACATGATAACAAACTGTGGTATTTTTTTTTTGTTTTCTCTGAGACGAATCTGTTTTGTGTTACTGAGAGAGAATTTCAGTGTTCTTGGCAGGACTGATAAGTGTTAGTTTATGAATTTAGTTTCTTTGGAACAAAAATTGTATCTTCGTATTTAGTTTATTCAAAAGGATGTTCTTTTTCTATGTTCTATGAAGAATTTTTATATAAGCAGATTACTGTGTAGTTCATTTTGTTATCTGCTAAGTTTTGATTGATTTTTTGGTTGTGAGATGTTTTTTTTATGCATTGTCAAAGGTTTTGGACCAACCATATGGCATTACTCATAAAGTGAGTCCACATGTCATGTTCAATGGTTGGCCACCTTAGTGCTTCAGGACCACACATACTGCATCTAGGACTCTTGGCTTTTTCTACCAAAATGTTTGTGGTGTGATGATCTACAGATAGCATTTCATTGGCATGTTTGAAGGCCTACCATTAATGTTAAATTCACTTTCTCATGCACTTTGCCATGTTTGAAGGACTACATAGACCTGCATTATAAAAAATTTGGTTCTGATACTTCCAAACATCACATCTTAAAACTGAGGCATGCAGGTTGGTGTGATTTACATGTAGTTTTAAATCACAAGGTATAAATCCTTAAAAGTGTAGAGACCATTTTGAAACTTTTATTACCTGGTGAAAAAAGGTTTGATCTTTTTTAATGAAGTTTGGATTCAAGCTCTCTGAATAAAAAAATTATCCAACTCAAATCAAAATAGTGAAAATTCAATGTGGTATGTATGAAGATAGAGGGTTTAAGAAAAAAAGATGAATAATGAATCAACTGTTCAGTGTATTTTTTTCAAATAATTTGTGTTTTCCTTCAACTTTGAAATTTCCTCATATGAAGAAAGTATAGGGGTTTCACCCAAATGACTAAGATATTCATGTGTTCTGATTCTGTGGCTCTACAGAAAAGGTGTTCACAAAAGGGACCAATGACATGCTTCATCATTAATTTGATTACATGCCTTTTAAACCACAGGCATGCAAGTTGCTCTGATTTGGATATCATTCCCTCCCAGTTCATGGATCTGACAAAGAAAAATTTTCCTCTTTAATTCTTGCACTCTAATCCATTTTTCTGCAGAAGGTTGACTGAGCTTTGAAATCCCTTTGTTCATAGAAGATTGATTCAGCAAGCAAGTTGTTGCAATTTCATGAAAAAAAGTAACTTTTGCACCACCTTTTAATCTAGAATTAAATAAGTACAATAACTGCTGATCCTTCCTACCTCTTCCTTTCCAATGTTCCAATGTTTTTGTCTGAAGAAATTAAGATTCATGGTTTCTAGATTCTTGGACAGAAGGCCTATTTAAGGGTCAAGTCAAGGCAATCAGTTACAATATTTTAATATTTTCATGGTTTTTGTTCTAATTCACATAGTACACCTTTGTATCTACTTCCATAGTTTCTCTTTTGAAAAGAACATGCACATGGAATTCTTCACAAGGTCACACCCATAATAGCTTATATCCTTGTCTTGTTCTTCAGTAGATTCATTCTACCATATGTTAAAGAGCTTAAGAAAGTGAATTTAACTTTATTTTTAATCATCTTAATTAGATTTTCTTTTACCACTATAAAAAAATTAAAATTATTTTTCGCAAATTGGTAGTCTTTTCACTAAAAGAAAATCAATAAATAAAAACAAATTTTAAGATCATATTATTACTTACTACATTAATAAAATTAAATATTATTTTAAAGATAAAAGTATTATTGATATTAAAAATAGTTTTTATTATTAATTAAAAATTTAAACTAATTTTTAAATTGATATCTAATTAGCTACCAAGATTTTAGCTATTAATATTAGAATCTAAATTAATTCTTACTAAAATTTTAGCTATTAATATTAAAATCTAAATTAATTATTACCAAGATTTTGACTATTAACATTATAATCTAAATTAATTAACAGTTAAAATTTTGATAGCTAATTAAATATTAATTTAAAAATTAATTTAAATTTTTTTATTAATAATAGAAACTAGTTTAGATACTAATAATTTTTTAATCTGTAAAATATTATCTAATTTATCAATCAAAATATAAATATAAATATAGTAACTAATTATTTTTGTTTCTAAAATGATTTTTTCATTTAATATTTTTCTTATTTTTTAAATAGATATTGAGCCTAATTTCTTATTTAGTAACTTAGTCATCTTAACACATAACTAATACGGATCACAATGATCCATCTCATCAAATGTTTATTTTGTCACCATATGAATAACAATTTAAAAATTATCTGTAATTTTTTTTATATTAGTATGTACAGGCTAATACCAAGCATATTTTTTAAAGTAAAAAGTAAGCAAAAAAATTGTTTTGTGAACTGTGGACATATAAACATTATTAATAATTAAAAAGTGGTGAAAATAACCACTTTATCCATTTTTTTGAATTATTATTAATAAAAGTGTAAAATTTTGGGAATAAATAAAATTATTTGAATATATGAAAATGCTATGCGTTGACTAGAAAGTACCCAAATAAATATGGTCAAAGTCCCACACACAGTATTATGTGTGGCTGGCAATGAAGTGTCTAAGGGGCCTACCATTTGTGAACATGAAAGGTGGACTCAACATTAAGCCTAGTGCTTGGTTGGTTGGTCCAAAATTGAAGGACAATGTCAATGACTAGTGAAAAGTATCCCAACAAAATATCACAACATGGGTGTTAAGAATACCACAATTTGCTTAATTAAGCTTTCTCCAACATTAAAAGTATGTAGAAACAAATTTTTGAACAAACTATATATTTATAAATTTAATTTAACAATTGATGTAGTATAATTTTTTTTATTGATTCTTGATTTATATGTTGTAAACAGTTTGAAAAGATCCAATATTTTTTACTTGATTAATATCACACATAAAGTATATTATGCTTTCAAGAAATTTTAATTTATGTGCACTTCATTTTGTCATTTAAGTGCATACATAGATTTAATTTGACCGCTTTTAGTGGGATATTTATGGGAATTGCACTTTAAATTTTTGTGAAAAAAAGAAATGAGAATTTTTTTTAATGCATATATATATATATATTAATCAAGTTTAAAATAATAGTTTTTTAAATGGGATAAAACGATACTTTTCATAAAAGGATGAGATATAAATGCATGTGAGAAATAATTTCGTATGGGATAATTTGGAAAATGGATTAAAGTTGGACAAATATATGTTGCGTGTTTAAACATAGTAACAAGTAAAAACACTTTCTTAGAACTTATATATCAATCAAATAAAATACTTTTCATGATGGATTGGAATAAAAAAAAGTTTGAATCATTGCACAAATGTTATATTGTGTGGTATCATGATACAAAGTGAAGGATGTGTTTGATATTTTTTCTTAAAAATGGAACGATAGGCCCTCCTTAAAATTGTCATGTTATTGTCCAATAATTACGAGGTTCAAGTTGTTTGCTAGTGGTCATGATATAAAAAATAACTTACATTGCATGCAAATGGAAGAAATACTTATAGACAATTTTCACATCCAAGTGATTCTCCTTAGTGTAAGAAAATTGACCAACTTTTCTAATTTTTGGGAGTGAGGCACGAAACTTTAGAGTTGGATTGGATACAAAATGAAATCACAAAATTAGATCATCAACAAGTGTTCAAAAACAAATCCAATAACAAAAATTAAAACTCAAAAAGATCGGATCGTCTAGCACAATCTGTTATAGATATTGAAGAAAAAACCTTAATTGTACAAAACCTCAGATGAATTGAGAAATCACAAGAGAATTAACTCATAAGATTTTAGCTTTCCACACCAAGGAAAAACAAAAACAATTACAAAGAAGAAAATAAAACTAAGTCTAGAGTGTGTTGTGTGGTGCTCGAGTCCCCCTTTGTTCTTCCTATGAAGTTTCTATTTATAGGTTTCTTATCTTATTGTAATTATTGCAATTCTATTTAGTGGTTTTCGGTTACCTAACCTTAGGTTCTTTTCTGTTACCATAGTTAGTTTCCGTTTCTTATTTTTTTTTATTCAAAGTCTTCCTCTGTTGATTGTACTCTCATTGAATGAGAATACAAAGTATGAGTAATGAAGATTATCCATCATCTGCTACGTAAGGTTTTCATTTTTTTCCAACTACAAACTGTAATACCGTTGTCTTTATGGTATCAGAGCAAGTTGAAGAACCTGCTCTGTTTTCGCTGTGCTCATCTCCGTTAATCCTCCTATTTCTATTTTGTGTGTTCTTGTTCATTCTTGCTTTTTCATGGCTTCCTCAACCGTCAAGAATGATGATCCCGAGCCTAAGATTTCTGAAGTCAATGTTTTCAAGGATCCTTCTGGAGATCCCTCTAGTGCTTATTACCTTCACCCCGATGAGAACCCTGGAGTTGTTCTTGTTCATCCTCAACTTAGTGAGCAAAATTACCATTCTTTGAGTAGGAATATGAGAAGAGCGCTCTTTTCGAAGAACAAATTAAAATTCGTTAATGGTAGTATTGACATGCCGGAGTGCCATGATCCTCTGTTTGAAGCACGAGAGAGGTGTAATGTCAAGAATCTTGGATCAATCGCACCTTGTCTACACAAATTGTCGATAGTGTGGTTTACATAGACATTGCAAAGAATCTCTGGGATGATTTGAAGGAATGTTTTTCAAGAGGCAACCATTTTCGATCTTCGATTTACTCCAAGAAATTCACTCCATCAAACAAGGTGAGAGAAAAAATAAAGCTACACAATTCTATTAGGCCCAATACATGGCCAAAAATAAGCCCAATATAAAACCCAAATACAAGCCTAAACAAGACTCAAATACACCTATACAAATTTACAAGCCAAAATAAAGCTATACTACTCTATACAAGTTTACAAGACTAAGAAGATGAAAAAGACTCTAGAAATGGATGCTCTAATCAAAGCTATATCTTCTTCAATCTTCTTAGTCCAAAGTTATGGTGGCTTGATGGTCCTCCATCATACCCTCCCTTGTGAGAAAGATTTGTCCTCAGATTTGAAAGATGCTTAGGGGCAACCACCTTTTATTTGTTATTTCCCCCCTGAATCAAATGTCAATCTACAATAGATATCAAAGAAATATAAGATAATCTTATTGAATAAAATAAAATTAAAACAAAAGAAAAAAGAAAAAAAATATGGCCCTTCATTTTTATAAAAGTTTTGGAAAGAAGAAATAGGTCTATTTTGAAAAATATTTTTGTTCACTTTGTGTTGTTCATTGTCCAAGCTAGACAACATCACAAAATGTTGTTTTTGAGATTTTTGTGAAAAAGAATTAGCATTATATAATTGAAAAGAAAAATTCAAAATATTGCAATCCCTCTTTAAGGATTCTTTCTCAACTGTGCTTGTAGAAGTTGTCATAAAAGACTCTTCTTCTTTGCTAGTTTCCTCTTCTTATTTTTCAGTCAAATCTTTAATTGACTTTTCTGGGGGGATACCTATATCCGGTTCAATTCCATACACTTTTTTTTTTCAAACACATCATCACAAGATTTTTTAATGCAAGATAAAATATTATCAATATCTGGTTCAGCTCCAGACAAAAAACTTATCTATTTTTCTCATGAGAATTTTCTCTAATATTAGCTTAACTTATTTTTATATGTATGTTTAATCAAGTGCTACCTTTATTTTGTTGTAAATTTGCAAGAAACTTTTTTCTGACATGAACTATTTTAAATATACATTAGTGTTATACCTATTTAAATATTATGTATATTTATAATAAAATGTAGAAGTAATGATGCTTGCGTCTGGCTAGACTAAGTATAATCTCGCATTTGTTTAGTCAAATGATACTGCATATGTTAAGTCAACAAGCTATAAGCCTTTGTCTCTTTCGGTCAGACGAAACTATAAAAAAAATTCAATCATTATTTTTATTTATTTACTCAATTAATTGATTTCAACAAAAGATTATTTCATTATATATTCTATTTTTTCTTTTATGATTTATTTTCTCACCTCACATAAGCATTGTTCCATGAATTTGGTAACAAATAAAAATGGAAAAACAATCAAATTTGAGTTTATTGTAGCCAAATCACTATTTCTTTCAAATTTTATTGAAAAATAACTATGACTTAATTGAAATGCACAATGTTAAAAAGCAGAGAGAAATGAAGCAATTATTAACATTGTGAAATAAAATATGAATCCATGTTAAGATTTATGATAGAAAATAAAATGTAAATACAAGCATCATATTCAACAAAATGTTATGCATTTGAAAGCTAACTATATGTATGCATTAGACACAAGAATTTATAGCGTTTTTCATTCACTTTTCCTCTTCTACAATTATTTATCAAACTGTTAAATAAAATATAAATACATGTTATGTATCATAGAAAGTGGTATGAGAATACAAAATGTTATGCATGTACCGATATCAGGAACATGAATAAAGATCAAATGTAGATGCATATTTGAATATAATGTGTGAAGTGATACGTGAATGCAAATTTTTATGCATTTGAAATCTAACTACATAGTGATATCAATAAATATAAATATAAAAATGTTTGTTTATATGTACAATGCAAAATGGTATAAGAATAAAAAATGTCACGTATTTCAAAATTAATAAATGGTTTCATCGATATAAACAATGATTAATTAATATGAAAGATAAAGAAATCAAACGAACTTTATTTCTATCCTAAAAGGTGTAAAAGAAAAGCTATTTTATAGTCTATGAACTTTTTTATATATTTTCATAGGTGTCTCCAAATAATCTCATGGACCTATAGAGCTTAAGTTTGCCTTAAAAACATATGATAGACATTCTAGCATAGGGTATATCAAGAAGAAGAAAACTCTAGATGAGGTGATAATACAACTAAGCTTTAAAAATATTTCCAATAACAATAAAGGAAATATTTTTCAATTTTGAACTTTTTAAAATTAAATAATGTGTCGTGACAACTTTCTCACCATTTCTTATGGAAAAGCGATTTGAGTAAGGAGACTTTTTGTGAAGCCTTTAACACTCTCTTAAGGAAAAAACTTAAGGGAACATTTTCAATTTAGTTGACTTTTGAAGGATAAGAGAGTGTTTTTAAGAAGTAATTTATATCTCATTAAATTACATTAGTTTTTACAAGATATAAGTGAAGTTATTTATAAAATATGATATCTTTCCTTCCACTCTAGCCTATATGATGCAAGACTAAGCTTCATGTTGGATGACACTTTGGAGAACTTCATGACTGAATTTTTTGAACTCCTTTAAAGGCCTCTTGCAAGTGATATGAGACTTCTGTTTGAGTTTCACTTTACTCGCTTTTGCCTCCTTGACCCAAATGAATGCCCAAAGTTGATATAAACTAAAGTACAAATCTATTTACAAATCTACTATCTAAAAACTAAAAAAATTTAAACCTACACAAATATTTACAAGACACTAAGAAGTAGAAAATTTAGCATTCTTCTTTCCCAACAACTAGGTTATTATTATTTCTTGTTCTTTAAAGCTCTCTCCTATTCAATTTTCTTAGTTTGGGAGCTTTTAGCTAGATGACTTGTCATAATGTTTTTATTAAAAAAAATATAACTTTGTATTTTTTAAATTCATCTCTTTTTATTATTATTTTAGTATTTCAAATTTTCATTTTTTTCAAGTTAATTATACTATATTATTTGTAATATTCTTATCAATACCTTTATCTAACTGAAATTTTTCATTTTCATCTATTAGAAATTATTTAATTAAAACATACAGTGATACAATGTATAAATATTGCTAGTTAAGAAAAAAAGGCCACAAAGAAGAAATCATCATAAGTTTTTCCAAACAAATTGTTAATTAAGTTGTTTTTACACCTACAAATAGCTATATAAGCTTTTCAATAGTTTTGTACATTTGTAAAACTAGGTCACCATATGTTATTTTGGGTTTAAAGTAAATTGAAAAACACCTTTTACATCCAACAAATAGAGACAACCAATGTCGATTCAAAAATTTGGCTACGCCAGATACACCATTATTGAGCCATCTACCATATATAAAACTAGCAACTAATTTCATATACACATACATTTACCCGCTTTAAAATTTCACACATCTTTAGCTAAGATCAAATGATCACCATCATGAGTCATTTATCTTTTTCTTATATGGTATGCTATTTTTATTGTTAATATTCTATTACTTTACCCTTTCTTTTCAATCTTATTTGATTCACATGTTTTCACAACATTTGTTTAAATCATTTACAAGTTTATCAAATGAATGACCCTAAATACATCTATTCATGGCTAATGTTACTGGTGTCTGGTGTGTGTGCAGGTTAATATGAGGACTATCTCTAAACTAACAATGATTTTTATATCAATAATGATATTGCTCTTTGGCACAACGCACTCGGTTGTTTTAGAGTCTGATGAGAATCATATCAAATCAGCTACTTTTTTGTCTGAACAATTTGAAGTGGGACCAGGAAAAGTTGCAGTGAAAACATTATTTGATATTGACTTTCCAAAGGGTCATATTGGCGTCAAGAGTTTTGACGTTGAAGTAGTTGATGAAGATGGTAATTCTGTACCTTTATATGAAACTTACCTTCATCATTGGTTTGCTGTAAAATATATTGAAAATATTACCATGTCACAATACATTAAAAAATCTCACGACCTTCGTAATGGTATTGAGTATGAAAGAAATGATGGTGCTTGCCAAGGTTTTTTGCTTCCACATTATTGGGGCTTGGGAGGAGAATCACGAGGAACATCCTCAAATCTTCCAGATCCTTTTGCAGTCGAATTAGGTAATCCTACAAAAATAAAGCATGGGTTTAAAGAAAAATGGTTATTTAGCATCATGGTTATTGATACACGTGGCGCATATGATAGAAAAGGTTGTTCAGAGTGTAGGTGTAAGCTTTTAAATCTCCCAAAGGACTTTTACAATGTCACAATGGACATTAATGGTAACTTATTGTCTAGAAATTATAAAGGAGGACTGTTTTGTTGTCAAGATAACTTACAATGCAAATTAAGAAATGGTTTTCATGGCCCAACGAGAAAGCTTTCCCTAAGATACAAAATAAGGTGGGTTGATTGGGATGAACACCAAGTCCCTCTTAAGTTCTATATACTTGATTCAGCTGATCGTGTAAGATCAAATGGTTCTACACCAATTCATGATTGTCAGGTACATTATTTATTCAATATATACCATACTTTACAAATGATAAGCTAAATTTTGAAACTGACTTATATTCCAAACAAAAATATTAGGCTATTAATTACTCTTTTCGTGGGTAAGTGAATAACACAAATTTCTCAATTTTGTTATAGGTAGAATATACTATTCCAAGAATTCATGACAGTGACTCCCCTCATGTTAAGAAAGCAAACATCCCAATGACAAAAGGTGGTTATCTTATATATGGCACTGCTCATATGCACACCGGTGTTGTGAATGCTACCTTATATGGACAGGTAATATTTGATATTTGTTGGTGTTCCTATATAGTCTATAACATGTAGATCAACTTATGCTAAATTTTGTGTGATTCATATATTCATTAGTAATATATTTTGCTGATAAATTCTATACCTTTGTAAGAAATTGACTATTTTAATGCATCTTCTCTATATTTATGGTTTTGCTATCTTAGGATGGAAGGGTTTTATGCACTTCAAGTCCAAAATACGGAACAGGAAAAGAAGCAGGAAATGAAAATGGTTACCTAGTTGGAATGTCAGTTTGTTATCCAAAACCAGGTTCTATTAAGATTAAAGATGGTGAAATTCTAACAATAGAATCGAGATATGAAAACAAGTTTCGTACTGGGGCTATGGGGCATTTCTACATTTACTTGGCGGAACAAATACCAAACAAAGATTTGAACATTTGATGTGAAACTGTTTATTTATCTTTTTGTGATACCTTACTTGAGTTTTGTGTAATTGTAATCCATAAAAACTTGTTCAGGATTATCACTATGAGTATTAATGTTGTTTTACTTTTAATGTACTACTTGGTTTACAATGGTATTAATCTTGATATAATGTGTCTTGTTGATGTATTATTTGCTATATATAATTATTGTTACATAACAATACAATAAAAAAAAATGTAATTTGCCTATTGACTTATAACTTAAAATAAAGTTTGAGTCCAAAAATAATAAAGGATTTTTTTTGTCTATTTTGTATTATTTTAAATCCTACTAGTATTAACACTAGTTTTCATAATAACAATATTGTTATTGATTTATAAAATATAGACATTCAATTGGGATAAAATAAACATCCAAATGAGAAATTTAAAGAATCATTTATCTTATCTTTAAACCTATAGGAATATTGCAACTAATTTCTTTTATTTCAAAGGTTACTTCAAGATAAAAAAAAATTGAAGAATTTTTACATAATAACATTATTCTAGGACAAAACACTTGTTTTATTTGTATCTCATGAATTAATTTAAGATGAGAGATTTAGACTAACCTTTAGGGGCTAGTTTTTCACAAAACCTGAGATGTGATCAATGCATGACATACGAAGTTCAGAGGTCATGCTGTAAAAAAAATCTCCTTTATTCAAAGGAGTGGAGTGCCACTAGTCGAAGCAAAGAATGTTGGCACTCTTTGAATCCTGTCGTGTGAAAATATTAAATGTCATGGAAAGTAAAAACTCCATCCCACTAGTTGTTGAACATAATCCTCAACTCAGAAGGGCATGAAAATGGGCAGAAAGACATAAGTATCAAATGAATGAAAGGCAAGGAATAGAGAATATAGTCCTTTTCCTATTTCATATGTTTTTAAACTACAGAAGGAACAATATTGTGTAACATTATTCAATGTATTTTTTTATAAGATTGATGTTATACAAGTTATAGCTTTAAAAAACATTGTATTGGATGTCAATTTTTCTTTGAAGAACCCTTTTCTCTTAGTAGTTAGATGATATTTTTAATGCATAGTAATTGATCACTGTCGTTCCTCAACCAAATTAAAACAGTTTCAGTGTAACATAGTGTTAGATTGTCTAACACCAAAAAGATGATAATGTAAAAAGGATTAATTTACCTCAAATCGTCTCTTAACGAATATAATTTGTAAATCTAGTCTCATTTCTCTAATAAGGATGATCTTCTTTCTTTTATTAAGAGTGATGGTAGTTCTTTGGTTAAATTGATTAAGCTTGCTGTGACAACCTTTTCTATATGGATGATATGGCGTATGAGGAATTATGCTAGATTTCAGGATAAGATTGAAGTTTCTAAGGCTATTTCGCTAATTAAAGATTTAACTTGTCTAGTGGGAAATTCGTCTAAAGCTTCAATGAAGAATGATATGTTGGATTTCAACGTGATTAAGTTTTTTGGTATTAAGACTCGTAGTGGGAAAGTTCTTCGTC
>Ga0123342_1003400_pt1 | contig 25567 bp, 16 predicted proteins | sample Turbeawhitnodule_FD_89960 | JGI IMG/M metagenome (GOLD analysis project Ga0123342, IMG submission 89960) | Root nodule microbial communities of legume samples collected from Mexico - Turtle bean Mexico white nodule | ecosystem: Host-associated > Plants > Roots > Nodule | place: Mexico: Nepantla... | reverse complement strand
TTTTTTTTTTTTATATATCTATATATATCACTCTCTCTATATATTAAAAAATAAAAATATATATATTTAAAAATATATATATATATATATATATATATATATATATATATATATATATATATATATATATATATATATATATATGAGATTTCAAAGTTAAACTTTGATAATGGTCAATAAATGGAGTGAAAGTTAATTAGCCAGATATTAAGGATAAAAAGTATAGTATTTTTCCAAGGAAAATTATTGATCAGAAGACATCTTTAATCAAATTATTCAAAAATCACATTATTTAATAAGAAAACGTGACAATTCAACCACAATTCACCTCAGATTATAATCTTTGTTAAGGAAATAATTAAGCACCTGTCTGATTCGATCCAAATTGCCACCGTCTTCACCATAAACAGAACCAAAGACATGTTCAGAAACTACTATCTCCACAGTAGTATTTGTCACCGTAGCAAACATGTTTCCTCTGCCAAAGGATTTTATCAAGCACAGAATGTGAGAAAGATTACATGCCGAAAAATATTTTAATAAATTTAAATATTTTGGAAACATAGAGTAGTTAGTATATTATATGGCATTGGGTTCAAAGTCAAATAATTATGAGTAAAGGATTTTACGTTAAATTATTCTTTTCCATTCCTTTTATTTACATTATTCAATTTAATCTATCTATATAGAATATTTAATTTCATCATCAACTTTCCTAAAATACTCAGTTTTATCTTTTTCCCCGACACTGAAAGAGTTTGGAATCAGGTGTAAGAACAACCTTAAACACTTTACAAATATTTAAAATATTAAATTCAACACTTTCAAAATAATGGACCAAAATGAACAATAATAATAAACAAAATGAGTTATATTTATGTAATATTTAAATAAATGTTTTTATTTATCTTAGAGTTGTTTTAGAAAAATTAAAACAATAAAAAGAAAATAACTTTTTTTTTAATTATTAACCTAGTTTTAATCAGTTTTGCATTGATTTATGTGATTCTTACTAGTTTTGGATCGATGGATGGAGTGATGGCAATTGTGACTGGCACCCCACGAACCGACGAACGGTGAACTTTTTAAAATTCCATCATGCCTTTGTCTTTTTTATTTTGAAAAAATGGAGTAGGTGCGGAAGAAACTTGGTTTTCCTTTTTGGTGGTGGTTTGAGCCGCAAAGGAAGTGATTTTAGTGCGGTGGTGGACGGGCCATTTGCACTGTAAGATCCGTCGGTTGACATTGTTGTGAGGTAAGAAGATATTTAAGCTATTTTTTCGCATTTTGTTCGAGCTGGGATGGTCACGGATATCAATATCCAGAAGCTTGATTTTAATCTTACGGATGTAAGTGTCCGGAAGCCACTATTAAATGCGTAGTAGAGAAATGTGTTACGGATATGGTTATCCAAAAGTGGATTTTGTATTCCAGATGTACATATCCAGAATTGGCTTTTGAATTTTGGATGTATATATCAGGAATACTTAAGTATGTTCCGGATTTGGGCATTCGGAAGTATATTTTTTGACTTATGGATTTCTAAATCCAGAAACTAAATGTGGGTATTTTGTTATTTTCGCAAAACATGATTGGGTGTAAGTTCAAATGTGTTGGGTGCAGGGAGAATCAGCCTGGAATGATTCTTGGTCCGATGGGTTGAATTGATTGGTCCAATCCAATTTAAAACATAGTGATTGAAATCGAAAAAGAATAACGGAAACAAACTTAAATATAGGAATTTTCTTATACAAGAAAATATTAAGTAGGTAAGAAAAATCAAATTTACCTAGATAGTGAAAATAATAAATTGGTTAAATAAAAATATAACAAACAAGACGTTAAACTCTTTTGATCCTTTTTTTATTTATATTATTATTATTATTATTCAAATTAATCTCTCTACTTTTAGAAATGTTCGATGTTGTCCTTTCATCTGAATTGACCTTAACATGTAAATGAAGTCAAATACAAGGACAATATGAAATTTTTTAATTAGAGAAGCAAATTGAACACTTTCAAAATAGAAAGATCAAATTAAATAACGTAAACAAAAAGAGGGGCAAAAAAGAAATTTAACCCAAAGTATATTAATCAGTTTTTATATGATAACATAACTTATTTAAATATTAGTTTATTCAATGAAAATTGAAAAAGAAAATCATTAATTGTACGACCCCCTTACTCTACTTGTATGTGTACTATTGATATGCCTATCTATCTGCTTCATCTCTATGCCCAGTCACACATAAGATTAATCTCCAAAACACTACTATGATACTATCACTGTCACAAATAACACAAAAAGCTCTCTAAAGAAAATCTATTGGGCAAGAAACATACTTCTACTATGTATCAAATGCCTCCAACTTTAAGACAAGAAGAAGAAAAAGGTGAAGAATGACACTAAATATACTTGGGCAGTATACTAACCTTCCATGTTCCAAATTCTCACTTAAATCTGTATGCAACTCTCCATTTTGTGGCCTTGTTTTTGCATGCAACCCTGCATTCTGCAAATATTGAAACTCTTAATCAACCTCATTTATGAGTTTGGAAGAATTAAAAGCTATAATTAACAGAAATTGGAAACCGATGAAACACAAATGAGGTGAAGAATACCCGTCGCTGAAACCTCCCAGAAGGATAAGCAGATTTTCCCCGGGCAAAAGGTTTACCCTTTACAGGATCCTTGTTCACTTTCCAATTGGATTTCTGTCTTGCTTCAGCAACCACTTCACTGGCCGAAAGATTATCCCTGATTCTACAAGTGGTTTTGTACAAGGCATTTTGTACACATCTGTACTCTCCAGTGATCTGCATGAAATCTCTCTAAGTATAAAAAATTTGACTAGGAGTAACAAAAGACTGTTGAAGCCATAACAAGAAACTCAGTCTATTCTGAGTGCTCAAACGCCTCAACCCAGTGCAACAAGATAAGATATTTGTTATCAGTTAAGTCCCAAGTCCCAACCTATGTTGGTACACAAAAAGCATCAAACTATACCTATCACTAAGCATATAGAACAAGGATTGGAAAGATATTGCTAATTAACTATAAACACAAGACAATGATACAAAGGAATGCGCTTTTTGTTGAAAGTAATAGATATTTTCCACATATTTTTACTGAAATGCATTTACATAAGTGGATCACAGCTTCTAGCCAAGTATGCTTTTGTTAACTGTCTTCTATATTGGAGAATTTTAAATTGAAATTTTTGCATCAGACAAAAGTTTTTACTTTTAAATGAAAGGACATCAGCGTATGGAAACAAAATCAGGATCTAAAAATTATCAGAAGCTAATGGCATCAGGTAAATAAATTTAAACCCTTAAGGGATCCTTTAAGAAAAGTCAATGTGAAAACTGTATAAAATTAACAGCTGTACCTGTACCACCACATCATCATCTGAAGCACCAATAGGAACTGGCTCTCCATGCAAAATTTGTAAATCAGCACCAGTTACTTCTCTCAATTCTGAAATCACCTGACCTTCATTGCCGCTCAAGCAGTTTACTGTGCTTGCTGCAACTAGCAGCCTTGCAGTTACAGGTGATTCCATACTAGATATTGAGAGAAAACCCTTTCCAATGTGATCTTCAATAATTCTAGCAAAGACAAGAATAACAGCTTCTTGTGCACGAGAATTACAAGATTCAAGGTTCTGGATGAACAAAAGCCGGTGCTAAATCAATACAAATTATGAAAATCCAAAAATGTGTTTTCAAACATATCTATCAAATGTATGATTACATGTCGTTGCATGAACACAGATATGCAGATGAAAGAGGGCACACAAAACTGAAAATATATATATACATACTATATATTATAAACATGACATGGTGCAACATTCTCATGTGACTGACCTCTACAGCAGAAATGGTGACAATGCGCTCGGCAGACTCGCTTAAAGGAGCTGTAAAGATAATAGAAGCACCTGTTTTGCTTTCCAGAGCTCTGACTATAGCCCCCCTTTTGCCAATCACGCTCCCAGCTACATTATTAGAGCAAAGGAGTCTGAACACAACTTCGTGCTCTGCTCCTTTTGAGTCACTGCCAGAGGTTTCATTAGAGTTTGTGGTCCGTTCGTATACAGATAAACCTTCCATGGAGGTTAACAATGAATTAAGGTGAGGAAAAAGTTCAGCATTGGGATCAGAGGACGATCTATCAGAAGAGCTAACAGTGGGTGTACTAGAAGAAACAGAAACTTTGGATAATGGGGGACAATCTTGAAGACAGTGAGATACAGCAATCAGAGCTTTCTTTACAGCCAAAAGGCCACCAGTTATCTGTGAATCAAACAAGTTCCCAGATAAAGAAAAATAATTCCAAATAGTCATTTCTCAACGAGAAGTCTACTGTCTTATTTCCGAAGTTCATTAAAAGAAATCCCAAACAACTAGGATCTACGATTGGCATGTTTATATTTGTGCTAGATGATGAAATACAAGCTAATCTAATTTTAAATAGAAGTTCATATTTTGATTTCACATTCAAAAATCGATTGTAGATCCAATAATTCTTCTAAATTGAAACAATTCTAATTAGCTTTTGTAAGAATTGAATTTTAACAAAAATCAATTCTAACTTATTTTAAAAATAAAAACATCTCTTTCACATAAATCCTATCACCTTAAAAGTAATTTTAACCACCAAAATCAGTTTAACAAAGACACAATACATCTCTTTGTTGACATTTTCCTGCCCCAATTAAAATACAGACAAATGTTGAGCACTGGATAAGGAAAAAAACAAAAGTAGAAAGTTTTATTGAAAAATAAAAGAAGTATACTAATTATATCAGGAATATAAACATGTAGTAATTGAAAGCATTCAACATCATGTAGGACCTAAGTCATATGCAGAAATTACGGGCATACCGCATTCGTCTATACAGCAAAACACGTGCTCTCTCACGGTACAGATGAAATCTAGGTGCATAACAAAGAAGGTTGCCCACGTTAAAGGGAAATTGAATCACAATTTACTCAATTAGGAAAATAAATTCAGTGTTGAAATTTGGCAGAGAAGCAGAGTCACAGATCAGATTCAATAAACTCTATTTTGCAGAAAGCGCGTCACTTCCCCATGATCTCAAACAGAGAACTCAGTCCACTCACACACACACACATTGTAACATGATTTTCTTTCGAAAATAACAATAACGAAGGCGTTGACCATAAAAAACACAAATTGTTACGAGAAAAAAACTTACTTGAACTAACTCCTCGTCTTTGGCGGCGCAATGCGGAGGAGGGCAAATCCTAATTTTGGCACCACTACTGTTTCTAATGGCGGTGATGCTCTTCCCTCCTTTGCCAACAACAGCACCAATCTGCGAAGTGTGTGCAAGCAACTTGGAAAAGACCTCGCCGTTAAAGGCTCTGTTAGAATTAACACCTTTTTCGGACTCCAGCTCCCAAACCCTCTCGAAAACCCTAACGACGGCCTCCTGTGCGTTGGAAACGTCGACCTCGCCGTCGCCGAGCTGGAGGCCCTTGCGGGGCGAGAGGGAGCCGATGACGAGGATAACGCGGTCCTCGGCGCTGGCGAGGGAGTCCTCGCAGTGAATTTTGCAGCCGGTCTCGCGGCGGAGCTGGGAGACGATAGAGCCGGAGCTCCCGATGAGGCCGCCCACGATGGAGGCGTGGCACACGAGGCGGAACGCGATCTGCCCAGGGAGCACCTTGAAGACGGGACGCTTGGATCGGTGGGGGTTGGCGACGGCTGTGCGCTTAGACGACGGCGTGGTTTGGTGGTGGTGGCGGTGATCGGCGTCGGAAGTGGTGGGGTCTTGCATTGCGTGGCGTAGTGGTTCCAACGTGGGACCCTTTTCCATGAGTTGGCAGGTGGGAGCAGAGTGAGTCACTTGGATGGGAAGGAAGGAACAAGAAGAGTGTGGTGGTACAAGGTTTGGCTTAAGTTAAGGATTTTTGTTGGTGTCTTTTTGCCACTGATTTTATGCAATGGAAGCAACGCGGAAGAAGTTGAAAGATCATGGACCTCTTTTGACTATTTTTTTTTATCTCGTCTTTGTTTTATGTTAATGCCGTAAATAGTGTCTGCGTGACCGTTGAAGTCGCAATGCAATAAACTCAAGGAAAGTGCTTCCATTTACTGATTCGAATCTGAATCTGAATCTTAATCTTGAGGAATCTGCACTTCGATACGTTGTTTCCTTTAGTCTGGGTTTCGTCCAATGCAAATAGGTATTTTCGTCATTTAGACACTAAAAAAAGTGACACCATGGAAAAGGATAATCATTTTTGAACAAGTAAATTATGAAATGAGAAGAATGCAAAATGAAAAAAAAATATTAATATTAAAGAATGTTGGGAATAAATATTGGTAATTGAGTGAATACATTTAATGATGCACATTCCAAAGTTTTGAAACTGTATCTTTCTTTGAAGATTTTGAAGTTCAAGATATCTTATTAATTATTCATTATCTCTGTGAGAAAGTCTTCCTCTCTACTTCTATATAAAGAGAATTTGTGAGGAAGAGATGTTAAATAAAGAAAAAACATAAAGATAATAATCCACCTAGTGTGAAATTAAAAATTCTAGTAAGAGGTTAGAGAAAGATTGTATTCATTCCTCTTGGGTAAGATTGAATATTATCATCATATATTAATATAGTGAGAGTGTGTTTTTATTTATCAATTTGAGAAGATTTTCTCTCAATTTTTTCCCAAACACATGGATGATGTGAATTGAGAAAACAGATAAGAAAAAACATAAATATTAGTGGGATGTTCAAAAATATTTATTTACTAGAATTATTCCTTCTATTGTTTAAGATAATTGCAATTTAAGTTTTTTCATTCATATGAAACATAATAATAAATATTTTCTTTATTGAAATAGTTTAATTTTATCTATGAATATATATATATACTTTATTCTATATATATATATATTATTTATTGTATGAATATATATTTTTTATTTATTATAAATTTTGAGACAACTAGAATAATATTCTTGAAAATTGAGAATACAATAACTATTAAAATTATAGCAATTCTGAGATAAATGGAGTTTTGATAATAAAATAAAAATAATTGACATATCGTTTGTATATTTAATATATGTGCAAACGAATCGAATTTTTCTATTAAAAAAATTACCGAGTTTAATGGTTGAAAGTCGAATAGTAATCTACCTGTTTAACTCAATAAAAATTTAGAATAATTAAATGAAAAGTGAGTGAAAAATAGTATGTAAGTCAAGCTTTTGGACCTCTATAATGGTACATTAAATAACATCTCAAGACAATTATCCTATATAATTCACCAGCATGTAACTAAAAGTAAGGGATACATATGTTACAAATACTTAACACTCAAAATATTTTCTATAAACATTTTTTAAACTCTGTAAATGAGTTGAATTTGAAATTTATTGTAAAAAATTATAAATTATTTTTGAGAGAATGTCAAAGAGGACCAGGGCATCAAAATTATGGTATTTGGGTCTCTGCTTTCACATTTAACACTGATAAGCATCTAATAATTTCTCCATGCAACATATAATTCTAACATACAACCAATTTAGTATTAAAAATATAAAAATATTCTTTCTAAATGACGAAAATAGTCTTACATAAAAAAAAGTGTAAATAAAAAATATTTATAGATTTGGATTTTTTTGTTATGAATTTATTTTTTATTTTTGAATTTGAAGTACTACTCGATTTTCAATCCAGAATAAGGATAATTTTATAAATTTGAAAAAAAAAATGATAGGATGTAGGTTAAAATTGATATGGTGTAAGAAGAAATTTCCTAAGCATCTGCATGTTCAGCACACTTGGTGGAGGATGAACCACGATACCAAAAACCTTCGTGGCCCAAATCACTCGGGCCGGCCCAATTTTTAAACCCACAGCGTTCATTCGTTCATCTTCTTCTTCAACGTTTTCTCTCCCTGCATCAGCCACCATAGCCACCACACGCCGTGGCTGCTGTATGGTTTTTAAATGAGAAAATCCCAAACCCTGTTCCTTCTTCTGCACCATCACAATCGCAAACTCATTTCTTCCACTGCTCTTCCCCCTCATCAAACTTCTCTCCCATCTCAAATCTTCCTCATTCTCTCTCGCCCCCAATGGCGAAAAGATCCTTCCCTTGACGCCCTAATCCCTGCCCTAACCCCTTCCCTTCTATCCTCTCTCTTCAATCTCAACCCGGACCCTCTCACCGCCCTAAATTTCTTCCGATGGATCCGCCGCAAACACTCCTTTGTCCACACGCTCCGCACCTACGAGTCCCTCCTCCTTATCCTCGTTCGACACGGGACCCTTCGTGCCGCCGAGAATGTTCGCAACTCAATGATCAAGTGCTGCACCTCCCCACTTGACGCCAGGTTTGTGCTCAATCTCCTTCGCCGAATGAACACCGTCCCCGAGGATCACCAACTCTCGTTTAAGCTCTCTCTCACTTCCTATAATAGACTCCTCATGTGCTTGTCTCGTTTTTCAATGATCGAAGAAATGATAAGTTTGTTTAAGGAGATGTTGGATGATAATGGTGATGGTACTGGTAATGGAAATGGTGATGTTTTCCCTAACTTGATCACGTTGAATACCATGTTGAATTCTTATTGCAAACTGGGGAGCATGTCTGTGGCAAGACTGTTTTTTACTAGGTTGTTAAGATGTGGGTTTTGTCCGGATTCGTTTACGTATGCTTCCTTTATATTGGGTTATTGTAGAAACAAAGCTGTAGATAGAGCTTATAGTGTGTTTCGGGCTATGCCGCAGGGGAGGAATGCAGTTCCATATACTAATCTTATACATGGGCTTTGTGAAGCTGGGCGGCTTGATGATGCTCTGAACTTGTGCTCGCAGATGAGGGAGGATGGTTGTTTTCCCACGGTTCGGACTTATACTGTTCTCATCGGTGCGTTGTGTGAGTCGGGGAAGGAGGTGGAGGCTTTGAGTCTTTTTGGGGAGATGGTGGAAAGAGGTTGTGAGCCTAATGTTTATACTTACACAGTTTTGATTGATTACTTTTGCAAGCAGAGTAGGATGGAGGAGGCGGTGGAGATGTTGAACAAAATGATTGAGAAAGGCATGGCTCCTAGTATTGTCCCATACAATGCCTTGATTGGTGGTTATTGTAAACAGGGGATGATGGAGGATGCTATGGGGGTTTTGGGTCTGATGGAGTCGAAGAAAGTTTGTCCAAATGTAAGGACGTATAATGAGTTGATTTGTGGCTTTTGTGAGGGTAAAAGTATGGATAGGGCAATGGCTCTACTTAATAAAATGGTTGAGAATAAATTGTCACCAAATGTTATTACATATAACACATTAATCCATGGGCTGTGTAAAACAGGCGTTGTAGATAGTGCATCTCGCTTGTTTCATTTGATGATTAAAGATGGCTTCAGTCCGGATGAGTGGACTTTTAGCGCTTTCATAGGCTGCTTCTGTAGAATGGGAAGGGTTGGAGAAGCTCATCAGATATTGGAGTCCCTCAAGGAAAAAAATGTCAAAGCAAATGGACATGTATATACAGCTTTGCTCGAGGGATACTGCAAAAGTGGGAAAATTGAAGATGCCCTATTATTGTTCAAAAGGATGCTTGCAGAGGAATGTTTGCCTAACTCAGTCACGCTCAATGTATTGATAGATGGCTTACGCAAAGAGGGTAAAATGCAAGATGCAATGTTGTTGGTGGAAGACATGGGAAAGTTTGGTGTGAAACCCACTCTTCATACTTATACCATTCTTGTGGAGGAAGTATTGAAGGAGTTTAACTTTGACCGAGCTAATGAAATTCTCAACCAAATCTCTTCTTCTGGATATCAGCCCAATGTGGTCACATATACTGCATTTATCAAGGCATATTGTAGCCAAGGAAGATTAGAGGAGGCTGAAGAGATGGTAGTGAAGATTAAAAATGAAGGCATATTGCTTGACCCCTTTATCTATAATTTATTAATTAATGCATATGGATGTATGGGACTACTTGATAGCGCATTTGGTGTTCTCAAACGCATGTTTGATACTTGCTCAGAGCCTTCTTATCAAACATACTCCATTCTAATGAAGCATCTAATGATTGAAAAACATAAGGAAGGCGGCAGTCATGTGGGGCTTGATTTAAGTAATGTATCTGTTAACAATGCATATATATGGAATAACATTGATTTTGAAATCACTACAATGCTCTTTGAGAAAATGGAAGCATTTGGCTGTGTGCCCAATCTTAACACTTACAGCAAGCTTATTAAAGGATTTTGCAAAGTAGGACGTTTGGACATAGCCTTCAGTTTGTATCATCATATGAGAGGAAGTGGAATCTCTCCTTCTGAAAGTATTCATAATTCTCTTCTTAGCAGTTGTTGCAAGTTGGGAATGTTTGTGGAAGCAGTGACACTATTAGATTCTATGATGGAATGTGGTCATTTGGCACATCTGGAATCATATAAACTTCTTATTTGTGGGCTGTTTGAACAAATGGACAAAGAGAAGGCTGAAGCAGTTTTTCATAGTTTACTGCGTTGTGGGTATAATTATGATGAAGTGGCTTGGAAAATTCTAATTGATGGCTTAGCTAGGAGTGGATATGTTGATCAATGCACAGAATTGCTGAGCCTTATGAAGAAGAATGGCTGCCGCTTACATTCTGAGACATGCTCCATGTTAATGCAGGAACTGAATAGAGTTGAAGAAAATGATTGTTAATTTGCCCTGGAATGGAACTTTTGCATTTGTTTATTCATATCACCTAATGCCTCTTATACTGATACATAATTTAGTTTAACAGCAAGACATTTTGGTACATTCTTTTTGTGTTGATAAACTATTCATGCGAGTGGATCTTTGCTTGTCTGCTCTGGTGCCGCAAGTGGATAAACTATTGGATGTTGGTAACCGGCTTATCCATGTGAGTTATGTTTCACTCGTTACTTTTCAAATAGAGATGCAGCCAAGTTATTCACTTATTGATGTGAGCTATGCTGTATGTTGCAGTCCTTTGGGACATACCTGACAAAGATGAGACCAGTCTACCCCATAAGCAACAGCACTTGTACCCTTTTCTTAAGGTACTGATTGTTGCTCCTTCTATTTTTTCACAAGTTTTCTACTGTACTTCCTGAAACTTTAATTTCAGGCTCAAGATCCAGTAAAAAAATTTGTTGGTAATAATAGATGTGGAAATGTAATCAGGAAAATTTAATTTATTCCTATGAATTAGGCTGATACGTTTCTTAGAATTAGGTAGACTTGATTTTATTTTTTATTTTTTAAATTTTTATTCCCTTTTTATCTCAATTAGGTGAGATGAAGATGTCTGTAAGTAAGTACCATATGTAATCTCTCTAACACAAGCCAGAAATACAATTCAGATTTATTCCTTTCCTTTCAAGTCTTTCTTTGTGCATGATATTGGAGGGGTACCATCTTCTTTGACCTGTGCATCGCCACTTAACTGTTGAGCTCCCTGCTCATGCCATTGTCATCTTTTGTATGCAGCTGTTTAGTTTTGTTAATTGATGGATATTTGCTACTGTTTGGCTCTCGCTGTTTTGTTTTAACCTTGTTTGGTCTTTGGATCTCTCTTAAAATTCCACTTGTTTGGCTACTACTCAGTTTCTGTTTGATATTACTATATTTGGCTCCTTTATTGTACCCCATTTTTACTGGCTTCATTGCAGCATGGTGTCCCTTTTCACTGTCTTTATTGAAGCATGGTGTCTCTTTTCACTGTTTTTATTGCAGCATTTATCACCTTCATAGGCTGTCTTCATTATAGGCAGTTAGCAGAAGTCTTCAGTGCTGTTTCACCTCTGATCAAAAGAAAACATTTCTAGAAGATTCAGAAATTTTTTTCCAGTGAGAGCTTAATCTATAACCAAGGGACTTTTTTTTTCTTCAAAATATAATCTTGCTTGCAAACTGAGAATGATGGATATCTATTCATTAGTTTGAGGGGAAGTGTTGAAGTGTAACTAGGAAAATTTAATTCATTCATATAATTGGACTGATTTCGTTGGATTTATATAACTTTCATTGTCTTCTAACTTTCATTTACATAGTCTTATAAGGGTCATATGTAATCTCTTTGACCACAAGTCAAAAATACAATTCAGATTTATTCCATTTTTACAAGTATTTTTTCAACAAATCCATTTCAAAAGTAAATAATTGCTGTATTATTGGGAGTTTAGCACCCTTCATTTGTTTGCTGGAGTATTCACTTAATGCCTTTTGAATTAATGCAAGGTAGAGTCATTGTCATAACTGTTCTAACAAGCCTGTTTAATTTTTGTGCAACTTTGTCTACGTGATTGAGGAGTTTACATAAAAGTTTGCGAGGGCTGTAAAAAAGAAATTTGTATATAGAAATTCCCGAAGATTCTATTATTATTGTGTTAGAATAATTATCAATTTGCAAGTTGGAGAGAATTTAGCATGTGAATTTATATTCTCTATAGTTCTTCCTCTGTGTTTTACATTGTTGCAATCTATTTGCATAGTGTATTCTTTCATTCACTAGTAATTTCCGAATTGCAACGGAGCCCCTAATGATATTTTTGACAATATATTTAAAATTTATTTCAGTACATTGGCTATCATTTGTTACACATCAGCATTACGATATTATATTCTGTTTTATGGAACATTGTCATTTTGAATGATGAAAGGCTTTCCTCCTATGGAGAATGTAGGAAAATAGGACCATTTGAGAGGGAAAAAATAGTGTTAGGCTGTGTATCTTGAATTCACGATATTGTGATGTGAGGATAAATACTGAGAGAGCTAGGTTCTCTTCTGGTACAAGTTGTATACTTTTATGACATCAAATGTAGTATTTAGGGTTTAGGGTTCGTCTATTCTTGGAGTCTTAGGTTCTTTTTGTACTTTAGAAAAACCATTATAAATTAGTTTTTTTTTTTAAGTTGTGGAGGTAACTTGATGAATTGAACATTTGTTTTATGTGTAGGATGATGTAGGGTTTTACTTTATGTGTAAGAGATTTTGACTCTTTAAAAGTGAAAGAAGTAAATTTTGGATGATAAATATGTATAATAAATTATGAAGTCATTAAATATCAATTGTTATTTGTTAATAAATGGAAATAACTATATTGTACATTTCTCGATTAAAATTTAATGTACTATAGTGTTCTAGTATATGAGGAAAGTGTTTATACTACAATTTCTGTTTATAAATTTCAATTAATATGATGTTCTACAATTTAATGGATAATTCGTCAACAAAGCAAAACTTGAATTACAAACTGTTCCGTTCCATTTTATCTTAAAATCAATAATGTAATTAGCCGGAACATTGAACTACTTAAAAGAATAAATTAATGGCTCATATATTATCATAGACATTGACTTCTCACTGTATGAACATTTTAATGTAAGATTTATAATTATGGTTAATTTAGATGCATATTTTACAATTGCTATTTTTATTGAACATGATCTGTTCCTATTTAAAAAACTTGTACATATTTTGATTATGCATATCCTTTATTTTTGTATTGTTCTTATATTTCTTATATTTGGTTCAATTAAAAAATTTATACAATTATGCTCTCTAAATGTTATTTTTTTTAAAATGTTTAACAAATTACCATTATTAATAAAAAAAAACTGTATTTTTCTAATTTATAAAGTTAGGTACATTTTTTTTGCCTTAATATATATGACTAGGTTCTTTTAGCATGATAATATAATTTTGATCATTAGACTAAAATAGGACAATTAGACTCTAATCAATTGAGAATATATATATTTTTAAATTTTATTATTATTTGATTTTTTTTTTAATTTTGGTAGTTGTCGATCTTGTTGGGTATGAAGTCAGGACCAATTGGGTTGGGCTGACTAGACACATGTTTAGTAAGTGGGCTTAATTATTATGTCCCTTTATTATATCTATTTATCTCTATTTAAAGAGATCATTGTACTTGTAATTGGTGTGCAACAGGATATAATGTAAACCTAATAGTTGCCCGAGTGGATGTAGGTTGCAGTTGGCGACCGAACCACGTTAAATCTTGTGTCGTTTATTTTTCTGCAGTTGATTCGTGATTATGTGTGTTGTTTCCGCGTGCGTTTTTTCCATCAGATATTGCTCATATACTCCTACAGATACCCATATTTATTTAGATAGGCCTTAACATATTGGTTTTCTACCGATATCCATAGTTATTTAGATAGGCCTTAACATATTGGTTTTCTATCGAGAAGATTTGGCTTCCGTCCTTGATCAATTCTATAAATTCCACACTAATAACACCATTATAAGATGTGTACCATCTACAATAACTTTGTGCACGAAAATCTCGATGAGACAAATAAAATAGTCACATATGATTTGACTGGTCAATGGTTAGATTTATTCTCATATCGACGAAATTATAGGTTTATGATCTATGCCTTTATAACAAGTTATGGCATTTTGCACAATACATAACACCAATACAATTATTGTCATGCATAAGGGGAGAGGCATAAATCTTTATTGAATTGTCCATGCTCACCACAAACTGATTGTTGAACTACCTCGGTATTTCACTTTTCGGGATAATATATTGCATGTTTTCTTTGCACCTCGTCTCGTAAGACTACAAAGTTAAGCGTTAGTATCTTTTTTCGACAAAAAAAAAAAGATTAAAAGAAGGGAAGAGGAAGGAAGGAGTCCACACCTGAAAATTTTGAATCATTCACAAAAAAATAAAGCTACTACAGTGTTCCCTCTCAACTAATTTTGGGCAGTTGTAAATCATTAACTCTACTAGATCTTCATCTTTGTAATATGAAAGTGGGAGCTTGAAAAATTCTGAGGAGAAGTTGGTTTGCAAAGGGAGAATAGAGAAGTGTGTGAGTTTCTTGCAATGTTGTAAGTTTAAATGATAAAGTTTGAAAATTATGGAGGTTGGGAAGTGTAGTAAAATTGTTTCCTTTCAAATTTAGCCGTTCAAGGCACCTTAAATTTCTAATGACATCAGGGAATCAAACTACGTTATAGAGGCTTAGATCAAGTTCACACAAACAAGGAAAAGTAGGAATGGAAGGCAACAACAAATCTGAAGGGTGCAACAACATTTTTTTCTTATGAAACAAGATGTTGACTGGGAAAGAATAGGAGCTTCTGCTAAACAAAGCTTCTTCAAATGCTTTGTGTTCCTTCGTTCATCTAATAACTCATTATTATACAATTTTGAACAGTTAGAGATTCAGATATTTAAGAGAATTCAAGCCCAATACGGTATTGGGTAAACTTACTAGGTTTTTGCAGTTTCTCAAATTCAAAATAGCAAGCTTTCTCAAAAGATCAATTGATGGATTTATTTTTTTTAGCTTTATCCTTCAAGATCTATCTTTTAGATTTAGGTCCTCTCTAACATCCAACATCTCAACTAAATCTTCAGAGTAAGAGAGATTCAAAAGCCTCAAATTGTGCAATTCCTACAGTGATTAGCAAATAAAAGACAAAGTTAGTAATGAAATTTGGATATTTTATAATTATTTAAAAAAAAGGAGATTAAACTATTTGTCATTTATTTGGTTTATTTTTAAAAAAATAAAAATTAATATACACTACCTTTGTGCCTTTCCATAGTTGTTTAATACTGTTCCATACAAGGCGTAACTCGACTAGTTTTTCCGGCTGAAAACTTTGAGGCAAACATTTAAAAGGATAGTTTCTCTAATTAAGATATGCTAATTAATTCGAAAGATGATTGAGACTTCCTGAAAAGTTCACACCCTCAAGTTTAAGCAAGTTAAGATGTCTAATTTTCGATAGACCATCTGCCCTCACAGTTCCCGAAAGAAAATCACATCCAATATATATGACTTCAAGATTTTCATATGCCTACAACATTATGGAGAAAGAATAACATTGTTATACTTTTCGAGGGTTTTCATATCATAGAAAAAATGACAATGTAAGATTTCTACTCAATCAATTATTTTTACCTCATTGTCTAACATAGCTTTCTCGAAATCTTTGCAATCCCACAACTTACTCCACTTTAGAGGCTCCTTGGGTGATTTTTCTTTAACAATACTCTGTCCCAAATCCACCAACAACTTGTGCATATAAATATTCTCACTTATACATGTTATTAGAGATTTCTCCATCAAAGTTGGTATGCCATTTTTGTAATCAAACCCACAGAAGCTTAGAAATAGCTCCGCTTCATCCTTTAAATAACCCATAATCTTATTATCACTGAGGAAACATGCAATATCAAGAAATATTTCTTTTTTTTCTTCTTCCAACTGATCAAAACTTATACTTAAAACATCCATAATATTTCTATCTTTAATATACCTTAGTCTACACAATGCACTTCTCCATTGTGAGACATTTCGACCAAACAAAGATGACTCAATTACTTCAATTGTCAAGGGATGGCCTTCAGCATGAAAAAGTACCTCACTTCCTAACTTTTCATAATCATCCAATATATAATTAAGGAAAATGTTTTTTCAACACTCAAAGTCCCTTGCGCCAGATTACATTGGTTGACATGGGAACTTTGAATACGTGGCAATGGCAATATTATAAAATGAGAAAGGCAAAGTTTGTGATTACGTTGCCGTGGCAATTAGGTAAAATGAGAAAGGCCTAGGGTAAATTAAAAAATTGCAGAACCGCCATTTGAATACAACATTCGTGGAAGAGAGGAGCAGTGGGAAAGAGTGTTTGGAGCGAGCGAACATTGTAGCGACCATTGCGAAGGGTTTCAGTGGCGTAGTGCGAAGGATGACAACGACATAGTGCGAAGGGAGACAACAACGTAATGCGAAGTTGCAGTGTTTTAGGGTTTAGGTTGCGGCCAGAGTGCGAGGAACGACTAGAAGGTAAGTGTGTTTATTTTCGGTTTTGTGGCATTTTAGGGTTGTTTGTGGTGGTGTCTTGTGTGGTATAATGTTTATTTAGGATTTTTATACGTGAGTTTTTATGTTTGGTGTGTTGTTCTCTTATTTGATGATTGATATTATTGTTGGAATGAAACTTGATGATTGTATATTTGTTTCCACTTGAAAGTTTGTATTATTGTGAAATAGTATTAAACTTTTGTCATGAGGGATTCATGTTGTGGTTTTTAGGTTTAGAAGTTTGAATTGATTTGGATTTCATTGATTAGTGTTTTGTGGTCTGGCTTTTTGGGATTGCTTTTTAACTCTTTTTGTGTCTTGTGAGTTACTGGTTATACAATTTAATGTGAATGTTAATGTACTGAATTAGTGACAATGACATGCGCAATTGGTGACCCGTTGGTTTTTATTTGGTGACCTATGAAGCACTTTTTGCACTGTGATGTTGTGTTATAAGTGAATGTTTGCATGTCTTTTATTGCTTTTGTGAGGCTTCAAAAGGGAGTCCAGTGAGGTAATTGAATATGTTGAATAATTCATTATTTTAAAGGTACATTGAAATGTGATGTGTACCTAAGTGGTTACCCCTTGATTTTTATGTGGTTTAGGGTATGAAGAACTTTATGCCATGTGATGTTGTATTTGAAATAAGTGTTTGCATGTCCTTTTTGGGTGATGTGAGTGCTGAAAAGAGAGTCCAGTGAGCTCATTTTAGGTTAGAGAAATCATAATTGTAAGGGTAGCTTCAAATGGGGTGTGTGAATGCAAGTGGTGACCCATTTGTTTTTATTTTGTGACCTGTGAAGCACTTTTTTGCACTGTGATGTTGTGTTACAAGTCAATGTTTGCATGCCTTTTTTTGCTTTTGTGAGGCTTCAAAAGGAAGTCCAGTGAGGTAATTGAATATGTTGAATAATTCATTATTTTAAAGGTACCTTGAAATGTGATATGTGTACCTAAGTGGTTTGGGATGCCCCTTCGGGTGATCTTCTATGATGTGAGTACGCTCAGTATGCAATCTAGATGACTGATGAATCTTAGTTCGGGTTGTAGTCGTCCTCTCCTGATTTTGCGTGCGCTCGCTTCTTTAAGGAGACGACTGCCTTCGTTGTCTACACCCGGTTCCGTGCGTAGGATCAGCTAGTTGTTGTCTCATGTATTCACATCTCCTCTTCGTTCTTCTAGCAGGTGGTCGCCTCCTCCTTTCTCTTTTGACGCATTTCTTCCCTCTCTTTTTGTAAATCTTGAAACATAGCAATCTGATCTTCGAGAATTCAGTTGTTTGCCATTTGTCTACTGTGATTCTATCTCGGCCCCATGGTGGATGCCAATTGTACTTGTATAGATAAAGTAAGTCTAGATAGTACTTGAGATTGACTATAATTATTGTTGTAGATGTTGATAGCTCGTTCGTGCTCTCTTGTGTTCCTGTAGTTCAGTGCTTTACTCCTTTAGACTTCAACACTTCTTCTCCTTAGTTCCCCAATGCTCGGTTGAGAGTAAACATGCAGAAGGTTCTCCAACGATAAGTAAATACTTTGTATTGAGAATGTATATTGTAAAACTGATAAAAACGTACCTTACTCCATTTTAGAAGGCTTATTTATAACATTTAGTAATTGACCATATGATTGATGGGTTGTATCTGACATATATCTGCACTAAATAAGTGTAAGCTGATTTATTGGGGTGTAACACTGATTTATAGGGAGGTATGTTTGGAGCATATTTTCAATAAATCAGTGTTAGCTGATTTCTCGGGGTGTCATTCATATTTAATGGAATGTGGCTCTGATTTATAAGATATTTCTTTATTTGTTATTTATCGCAACGGTGCTTTTAATGTGGTTGATCACCTGATCGATCGGTTATCGAAATCAAATGACGTGACTAATTCGACCTGACCGCTACATTAATATTAATAATATTTTTTGTTATTATAAATATATTTATATTGTTATAATAAATTATATTATAAAATTAAAATCCATAATATATAATATAGAAATTTATAATGATATAAAATAGATAATAGATAATTGATTATGTATTTTAATTTTATATTATATTTAGCTTTTTTATTTTTTGATATGACATCACGCTGTCATGTGCATATTATTTTGGAGGTAAAACGGAGGATGTGTGGCTTTCAGCTGACTTTTCTCTGCATGTATATGAAGAGAATATTTGAATCCCTCATCGCCTTTAAACCTGAAGAGAGTTATGTTCACAACCACCATACCAACACCAACATAACTCTTCTTTCCTATCATAATAACAACAAGAAGAAAGGTAGTAAAAAAGTTTTATCTTAAACTTATCCTTACTTTTCACTTTTCAGATTCTTTTTCTCTCCTTCAAATTCTGGGCAGAGAATTTATATCCCTGTCTGGGGTTTTATCAGGAACCCCCTCCAAACGGATCCTGTCTTTTATTTAACTCTTTTGCCACCACTCATCCAACGCCACCCCAACCTTTTTTATTCAATAACTTTGATTTTGGAGACTATTTACATCTCAATAAAGTGACTGAGAAAACAAAATTTATAATTCAGTGTTAAAATTGATATGACTTGTACGCGTCATATCCACGCGGCAATTATTAGAAAGGGTAAGTTGAGAAGCTTCGATGAAAAACTACTCACATTATCTCTATTTATAGAGTGTTTTCCACTTTCATATTCTGATACGAAAAAGTTTTAACAACTTTTGCTTTCTCTAATGGCTTCTGACGCCTCTTCTTCATCTCTTGCAACTCACATCTACGACGTCTTTGTCAGCTTCCGCGGTGAGGACACGCGCAACAACTTCACTGGTTTTCTCTTTCAGGCTCTCCGTACAAAAGCCATCCATGTCTTCAAAGAAGATGAAGATCTCAAAAAAGGTGAATCCATCGCACTCGAGCTGCTGCAAGCCATTCAAGCTTCTCGACTTTTCATTGTTGTCTTCTCACAGAACTATGCTTCCTCCACCTGGTGCTTGCGTGAACTGGCGGAGATATGTAACTGCGTTGAAAGACGTGTTATTATACCTATCTTTTATGATGTTGATCCTTCGGTGGTGCGCAAGCAGAGTGGATCTTATGAGAAAGCATTTGCAAAACACGAAAAGAGATTTGGAAAAGATGAAGTGAAGATGGAGGAGGTTCAGGGAGGGAGACAAGCTCTCACACAAGTGGCCAATATCGCTGGTTGGGATATCCGAAATAAGTGAGTTATCCTATCAATACCTTTCAAGCCTCCATTTACCCTCTCCTCCTAAATCACAACCACTATTTTCACGTAGAACACATGAATCAAGTTTCTCATTGTCATAAAAGAACTTTTACTATACCTCCAATAAGACTATCTAAACTATTTTTTCCTACACTCTCATCAACAATAACAAAAGATGGAAGATACTTGTCATTGACCTCTAGTTCTTTCCCAACTTCTTCATAACTTCAAGAGCATTTGAAAACTTATAAGGGATTTCTAATTTGAACCTCTTTCTCCATATCAATATATTTTTTTTCCAATTTTGTAAACCTTCTTTCCAGGTTACCAAATTTTGCTTCAACACTCTCTAATTGGAATACCAAGACATTCATTTCAATTAGAAGATTGTGTTTTTCACTTTTTAGTAAATTACAAAATTCTTTCAAGCTACTTGATTTTACCCTTAAACCCTCAAACTTAATTTTTTCATCACAAAGAGGCTTCTCCAGAAAGCTACTCTTTAAATTCTGTTTGAACATTCGATTTTTCGCAATCTCCACATTTGCGAGAACTTGTCCATTTTTGTCCTTCAAGTGCAAATTCCGATCTTTCATGAAAATCGAATAACTTTTCTCCAAATAATTGTTCCATACTGAGAATATTACTCTTTAAGTCAGGTACATAATAAACGTCCTCCATTGTTCCTTCTTTTCCGTCCTTTTGAGAAAAACATATTTTTCTCCGATCTTTGATTGAAACTTTTGTTGAATCTTCAAAAGACACATGTCCATCTTCTATCTCTTGGATATTAAGAAATAGGTGTTTGTGACCACACATATGATTACTAGCACCAATGTTTAGATAACATACCATGTCACTGCCCAAAATGACGCCTTCATTGACCATTATGAGAATTGTCATAATTGACTATCTTTGTTAGTCGAGGAGGAACATATTATTGGTTATACTGATCATATGCTCTAATACTATTTTTGTGAAAAGAGAATATAACTTTTATTTCAACTACTAAAAAATCATTAATTAGAAACCAATTTTAGAGACTAAAACTAATTAGTTGTTATATTGATTAATTAGATACTATTTTAGAGACTAAAAAAATTATTGGTTTCTAAATTAGTTTATATCATTGATAAATAGTTTCAGTGTTACTTTTCAAATGATAATACAACCTCTCTAAATAGTTTCAGAATAGACTTCTCAAATTCTACATTCTCTCTCATAAAAGCTATTTTATAAATTATATTCAAAACTAGAATTAAAATTAATAATTATTAACTATTCAAATTTCAAAATAAAATTAATGATGATGCTAAGAGTTTAGACATTCATCATATTGAATTTATTTATTCCTTTCTAAACTACAATTCACATATGTTAGGAATTTTGGAAACAGTAGAAAACACATGCAAATTGAATCCAAATGTATACTTGTTTAATCAAAATAATATTTTCAAGTTAAAAATTTTACGTTTTTATTTTGTCCTGTAAATGTGTATACTCCTCTCTTTTTATTTTTTTTCCTGAAATTTTGACTTAATTTCCTTTAAATTTTCAGGTTACAATGTGGACAGATTGAAGAAATTGTTCAAACGATAATAAATATTTTATCCAAAATGCCAAGACTTCTGCAAGATGATCTGGTTGGGACAGAGTCTAGGGTTGAAGAATTAACAAATCTTTCAAGTTTAGGGTCAGATAATGATGTTCGAGTTGTTGAAATTAGTGGGGTAGGTGACATAGGAAAAACAACTCTTGCTGGAATTTTATATGAAAGAATCAATCATAAATATAATTTTCCTTATTTTATTAATGATGTAAACAAAATTTATAGAGATTCTAAATCATTAGGTGTACTAAATGAGCTAATTTCCAAGTCTTCAAATGAGAAAAATTTTAAAATTTGTAATGCTATATTTGGTGACATATTTGGTTGGGAAGAATCACAATAAGAAAATCATTAATTAAAAATTAATTTTTAAGTGTAAGGATAGATAAATATACATATATGCGCAGGTGAAGGGAGCATGATCATCATAATTTTTAGGGATGAACATATACATTGAAGACACCTGGAGTGGATGATGTTTATCAAGTCCAACCGCTGAGTTGAGAAAATATTACACAGTTGATTTAAATACGTTTTTTGTTTTTTATTTTGTACAAGGATTTGATACCATTTATTTTATTCAATGTTGTTGATAAAACAAATTATTGGATGATTATGAAAAGTTATAACATGAGGTATTTTACATATTGAACGCCATCCCTTAACAATTAAGTTATTGATTCTTTTTGTTTGGTGCAAATCTCTCTATATATAATAGTATAAAAATTAAAGGTGTGATTGGAACTTGTATTTGGTCCTAATGGTATATGTTGCAGCATTGTGTGGAATCAAAATCTATATTTCGAGGGTTTATATATATCTAGCAAATTCTTGAGTGGCAACTGCAATGGTCAATCTTGCTCCAGCAGTCACATTTGACTTTGAAATGGAAATGTGTTAGTTTTTTCCTTTCTTTGACTTCGAAATTAACATGAAACTAGAATGGAGAAAGTGAATATTTGAAGCTGGAGATCTATAGGGAAGATATTAGAAACAGTTATGTGTGAGTGGAGCAGTGTCCATAGCTTTGTTGAAGGGTCCAAAGCTTCTAAATGCTGCTGTGTGCTTGGTCCATCTGGCTCCTTTTGATGGTACTTTTTAAATATAAGAGTTGAAGTTCATGTATTTGATAATATTATAATGATTTTTTTTATCGATAAGAAAGAATAAATTAATATGAACGAGTGTTACAAATTTAAAACATAATAATAAATCTCTCACTAACATATTCAACAAATTCTCAATCAACAAAATCAATATTTTTCTCAATTAACAAAATCAATATTTTTGTAAACAGCAAAGTATCAAACTAACTTTACTACAAGAAATTTTAGTATTACATACAACATAAATTCGTATGTAAGAGATAAAATCCGTATGTAAAATCTGATTACATACAGACAAAATCTGATTGAAAAAAATCCTTATGTAATTGCCTGTTAGATTTATACGAAAATTTTTGTTAGATTTATACGAAAATTTTTGTATGTAATTTTTTTTTAGTATTAAAAACTTTTTTTCCATGCCTGAACATATTTGTTTATATTTATTTATGTCTATTTCTTTTTTTATATTATATCACATTATCCTTAATTACTTAAATACTATATAAAAGTAAAATAAAATTCACTTTTTCTTTTATGAGAATTAAGAAACAATGAAGTAAAAACGGTAAAGTTACGGGTCTTAATAATTTTAAATATATTTTTATAAAAACTATAAATTTAACATTATTAACTAAATAAAATATTTTTAATACGTTTAAATTAGTTAAATGACTCTTAAATATTTATATAAGGAAGTAAAATATATTTCTTTTAAAATCATAAATTTAACGTTATTAACTAAATAAAATATTTTTAAAATGCTTAAAATTAGTTAAATAACTCTTAAATATTTATATAACGAAGTACAATATGGCACTGCAATAAATTATTGAATAAATAGACCTTAAACACAAGTAGAGTACAAATTGAACTAATGAACACAAGTAGAGTACAAATTGAAGAACCTTTGGTTCAAGATCTGTTAACAAAATTTTTGGGGACTTGATGTCCCTATGAATTATCCTCCTCTTGCAGTCTTTGTGTAAGTAGTGAAGACCATGTGCTGTCCCAAGAGCTATCTTATCTAAAGGAGGCAAGTTCTCATCTACATGGAAAATCCACACTAATTATCCATAAATAATGCTTACAGTTTTATCCATAAATAAATAAGATCAGAATATAAATTCTTACAGCTAAGTGTTTGACTTCCAAAGATCTTGTATCCATCAACCAACTAGAAAAAAGAAGTTCCCATCCATACATCTTCAAAGTGCGAATATAAGTCAAAAGTTCTCTTGTCTTACGAATCCTATAAGAAAATCATAAATTTTAGTATTGCAAATGTGCACGAATTCATATTCATCGTTTCAGTAAAATGAGAAGGGAAGTGACCAAATGAATTAATGAAAATATGAAAGTCAAAGTATGACTTATCTTTGCAAACTTTCTACCAAATTAATCAATTTATTTATGGTTACCTTTCATCTTTCTCCTTCATCATCATCTGCTCAGTAGCACTTGCAATCAATTGCGCTATCCATTTATTCACTGAAGATTAAAATTGAGTAATAAAACAAACATTAATTTTTTAAATTGATTAATGAACTTCAACCATTAGAGACAATATACGTAGCACAACCAATTTCTTCACCTTAAGACTTGTTTCGTATAAAAGAAACAGTTTATTCAAAATAAAAACAATATTTTTATACCTTAAAACTGGATATGCCCTAAGATACATGTTAAATCAAAACAGATAGCAGACAAACATCCCTGAAAGTACAACTTAAATCAAATGTTATTGATACAGTATAAAATAAAAACTTCTCTCTAATTTCAGTTATTGATAACATTTAAGAAAAAAATCTTGTTTGAATTTAAGAAACAAATTTATTTATAGATACAAACTTCTATGCAAATCCATTCCAACTGATATTCGCCATGATGAACTCAAGCAGGTGAAAAAGGATTAAACATGGGTTGTAATATAACAAGTGCGGCTTATTGTCACACACAAAATTCTAAGTGATATTTCTATCTGGTATCAATAAAATAGTTATTGCTAATCCAGATACAAATGCAAATTTGACTTGAGTATACAAAAGAAACAGAGCCACTCCAATTTGTAGAGGCAGGCTAAAAAACAAAACTTAATGCTTAAGATCTATACAAATTACATCATTAAATATTAACAGCAACGACTTCATATCAAATGTAAGTTACAGAAGATGTTTTCGGGTTAGCATAAACTCTATCAAATATATCTTATGTAAAACCCAATATTATCCCATACAGCTAAATCTCAGCAGGTTCAGTGAAACACTAAAGTAGCTTATACACATATCAGTTTAAGGAAAGAAAATACGAACCAAGTAAGTGCATTGGAGGTAAGATCATTGGAATTTGAAAACGAACTTTTCTTCAATATGCAGAGGGGAAAATTCCATAAAAATCTCAACGCAAAAACTAGTCTCACAAAAATATCAAACAAATTAAAAATGCCAATAAACCAGAGAGAACCCTAATAACCTAAATCACAATGCAACCCTAATTCCACACCACCTCAATGGCACCACCGGGACCACCGTCGACCTGCAACCTGTTAACATGTTCAGTTTTTTATGTTTTTTTCTATTCTGTTTTCTATTCTGTTTTAGTTACTGTAACTATTTCTTAGTTATAGTTTTTATTCTAGGCTCTTCTTAGTGTAACCAAGCGGCAGCCCATTCCCTTTTGGCACTGCTTTAAGTAATATATATATATATATATATATATATATATATATATATATATATATATATATATATATATATTTTTTTACTC
>Ga0123342_1003398_pt1 | contig 25580 bp, 12 predicted proteins | sample Turbeawhitnodule_FD_89960 | JGI IMG/M metagenome (GOLD analysis project Ga0123342, IMG submission 89960) | Root nodule microbial communities of legume samples collected from Mexico - Turtle bean Mexico white nodule | ecosystem: Host-associated > Plants > Roots > Nodule | place: Mexico: Nepantla... | reverse complement strand
GGGGTGGGGGGGGTGGTGTTTTGCGGGGGGGGGTGGGCGGTGGGAGACGTTTTTTGGGGGGCGCCCCACCCCCCCCCCCCCCCCCCCCTCCCTGGAGAACCCTCCTGCTATGGTGTTGAAGTCCCCGAGGATTAGGGCTTCGTGGTTGCGCCTTTTTGGTGGGTCTTCATCCTTTTGTTCTTTCTCGTGAATGTCCTCGAGGTATTTTTCCATTTTGCCAAGAAACCCTATTTGACCCAACTTGGTGAGCTAATACGACAAGGTTAGACACCTCTTAGTGTCATGATTGCGAGCTTGGTGAAACTCACACCAAGCTTCCTTACATCCACCCAATGTCAGATTCGTCTTCTTTGGAAAATGCAATTTATCCATAACGTCTTCTTTCGTCGTAAGTGATTTGTATGAGGTGCAGAACTTTGGTCAAGGTAAGTCACTATCAGACCGATCTTTCATGTCGTTCCTCTTATATGCATATGGTATGTATCTCTGATCAGATCGCTGACCCGAGGACACCTCAGTACTCTTCGGGCGATGTTCCTGTTTGTTCTCCTTGTATCTTCCTTGTTTTGGTTGTTCGTTTACCTTCTTCCCTTGAATTGCTTCCTCCATCTCGATGTGGGTTGTTGCTTGTTCCCGTACCTCAACTATGGATTCTGCCCTGTTTCGGAGCATATAATCGCTAAATGACTTGAATCGGAGTCCCTTTACAAATGCAACCACTTCCATTTTTTCATTTGGGGTTTGCAAACGTACTGAGACAACACAAAAACGATTCATGTGCTCCTTTAGGGATTCTCCTTCTTGTTGCCTTATGTCAAACAAATCGGGTAGTCAGGAAGGTTCAACTTTGTTGGCCGAGAATTGTTCCTTGAACACCGTAGAGAGTTCTTGAAATAAGATGATGTATCCATTTGGTACTCCAATGAACCATTGGAGGAATGCTCCTATGAACGTGCCCATGAACATTTTACACCGCACAACTTCTGATCCTCTAAGATTATCATTTGGGCCCTGAATGCCTTTAGATGGCTTTAAGGATCTTCCACACCGGAAAAATATGTGACCTTTGGAGTGATGAAATGAGGTGGGATCAGTTCTTCCATAATTTCTTGTGAAAATGGTTAAGGGTTGTCCCGTGATGACATGTATGGGGAACGAGCTTGTGTGCTTCTTCTCCCTTGCCTATGCATGGTTCTTCGTAACTCAATTTTTCGTTCATTCGGACCGTGTCTTCCACTAGTTTCTTGTTGGAATCTACTTCTCCTTGGAGTTGTTCTTGATTTGTTCGGGCTTCTTCACAATCGAAGCGGGCTTCCTCGCGTAGACAGTCTCGTTTGTGGTGGAACTCTTAAACTTGTCTCTTTATTTCTTCGTTATCTTGTTGAAGAGTTCGAGTCGTTTCCATGATTTGTTGTAAGGTGGGTGCTTATTCTCCATTTGGCGATTGTACAACTTGTCTCATGTTCCTCGTGTCGTTTGATTACTAGGGTTTGTATGTTTGAGTGTTTCGGTGGTTAGTAAGATCAACTTTACATGTCCCATAGTGGGTACCAAATGTTCTTGTCAAACTAGAGGTCGGGATCTTGGAGGTGGTCTCGAAGGTGATCCTTTGTAACTGCAACTTTTGAATGCTTGAAGGTCACTATGAGATAAGGAGCTCCACCTGTTGACAATACTCCGACGATCAAGTCAGTGAGAGCATAAAAATCAACGTGTAGTATGTATTGCATAGAACAATGTTTACTTTGCTTGAGGACATTTGCCCCTTTTGTAACATTGATTCCTTTTTTTTTGGCAATCACAACAAATCCCTTAATTGCCTTTTAAATCCAACGTTTATCAAGGGTGGTTATACACAAAATATCTTACTTTTTCCATTTCAGTCAAAGCGTGTCTTAAACAAATAAATAATCATAATAAATAATAGAAATTACAAACTACGCTTTCATTGGAACCCTATCAATTTGAACCGGCCTACATTAGTTAAATATCCAAGCATAGTGATCGGGTATTACACGATTACGTCCGGACAATACAAATACCAATTTAAAAATTCATTTATAAATTTTATTAATAATATAATTATGTACCAATAATTTTTTTAATCTCTAAAATAGTATCAAATTTAATCAATATAGTGACTAATTATTTTTTGTCTCTAAAATTAGTTTCTATTTAATAATTTTCTTGTAATGTATAATCTTATTGGATTAAATTTGTGTTCAGTCATAAGTTTACTTGAATTTGTTTTTTTAACATGTTTTCAATAAGAATTAAAAATAAGTTTTAATTCAAGCTCAAACAAAAATTAAACCTTATTACCTTATGTGCAAGAAAATATTATAAAAAAATCTACAAATTTTGTAAAATGATAATCTTGCAAAATTGGATATATAAAAGATCAAATCAAACTTTAAAGTTAAATTAAAGGCCATACATATTATATCAACCTAAACTTATTTAACATACCCTATAAGAAAATCATTAAATATAAACTAGTTTTAGAAACCAAAATAATTAGTTACTATTTGATTAAATTAGAGACCATTTTATAAACTAAAAAAACTATTGTTATCTAGGGTAGTTTCCATCATTAATAAAAATTTACAAAGTGGTTTCTAAATTGATATCTAACCATTAACTACAAAAAATTTTAGCTACTTACTACTTTATATTATAAATTAGTCTCTGTTAGTTTTCTAGAGACTAATTTAGAATCTAAAAATATTAGTCGCTAAAACTTTGGTAGCTAATTTAGATACAAATTTAGAAACTATTTTACAATTTTTTATTGCTAATATAAATAATTTTTTAGTTTCTAAATTAGTATCTAATTTAATTAATAGGGTGACTAATTATTTTTGGTTTCTAAATTTAATTGCTATTTAATTATTTTCTTGTAGTGATATTTAAGACATGTAATGACTTTTTCATAATCTTAATTTATGACCATCTTTTTTTTTATTAGAATAAGAGTTGTGTGACTATTAGTATTTATAAATATGTCAATTCAAAATGAGAGACTTGACGAGGAAATTCGTTATATGCTATGTTTCCAGTGCAAATATGTTTTTTTCTAGTTTTGTACTCCATTTTTGCACTTTACTAGTTAACAAACATCATGTGTCATATTACTCCTAATTACCATATTTATGTATTTAATATCATGAACTTTTAGTGCATTTTTATCCAAGCATCATATTTACATTATTGTTAAAAAGATAAACCAAATTCAATATGGATGAATTCTTTTAAAATTTTCTTAAAAAACAAACTTAGAATGAAGTTCTTAGAAAAGTCAAATGATTAAAATATTTTAAAAATACAAAACAATACATTAAAAATTCAATTTCAATTTAGAGACTAGAAAAATCAATTAATTAAGTCTCGTCAAAAGATTAATTTGTTAAAATTTCAATTACCCAATAACTATAAAGATCACACTGAAAAACAAAGAGAAAGACAAAAGATTACACAATGATTTTTATATTAGTTCACTCTTCAACAAAACTTACATCCAATTTCTTAACCACACCAACCAAGATTTTACTAAATGCAAATCTTTACAATACAATAGACTCCAAGAACACAACTTTTGAACCCTGCTCTTCTAACCCATAAGCAACTCACAGTTATCCTACAAAAATTAGAAATTCTATCTAATTGTCATCAACACTACATAAATGAGAAGAATTAAAAGAACAACAACACCTGAATTTACAGCAAAAACACACATGTTCTAGGTTCTGAAACTAAAACCAACATTTTTCAACCAAGACTATGTGATCTAAGATTTTTTTTTTTTTTTAAATGTTTCAAGAAAATAAGCCTTTTCAATAAAAGTAATTCTCACTTAGGGTGTGTTTGGATTGGGGAGAGGATTTGAGGGAGTGGATTTGTAGTGATTTGAGAGGAAAGTGTGAAGAAAGAGATGTTGTTTGGATTAAGGTATATTAGAGTGGATTTGTGAGGAAAGTTTATTGGAGTTGGTGAATGATATGTTAGTTATAAGGGTATTTTTAATTTTTTTAAAATGTGTAAAGTGTAGATTTACAAATTTACCCATATCTTTAGAAATATTTAAATAATAAAATATGCGATATTTTTTTTATAAATTTAAATTATTTTTTGTTAATATATTAGAACTAATTTAGAAAAAAATACAAAATAATTTAATTTGATAAAAATAATATTTAAATATTTATAATTATAAATATTTAATAAAAAATTATTTTTATATTAAATAACATTATCTTTAACTTATTTTTTATAATTAGTATAATTATTATATAAATTTATTTCTTTATTATTAAAATATATATTTATTGTTATTTATTTATATTTATAATTTATTGTATATATATAATATGATTAATTATTTTATTTATATTTGTAATTTTATTTTAAATGAAAATAAAAATATTTTGAGTTTAAAATAAAAAGGATAACAAAGTAATTTCCAAATAATTAATTATATAAATATTTATATATGTAACTTTCTTCGCTAATCTTCTCTAAACTGCGAAGAAAGTTTAGAAGCTATAGATGTCTTCGCTTTTAGCATTTTTGTAGCTTTCACTGCTTTTTCGTGTTTTACCCGTGCACAGTAAAAGCTTGCATTTCTTTGCCTAGAAACAAACACAACATTAGGTTGTGTTTCTTTCTCACGATAGAAAGACGAAGATTTAATGGACACTGCAGAAAGTTGGAAAACCAATTTTTTTTTTTGAAAAACACAAAAATCCAAACAATTTTTACTTTCAAAACTTTATTCGCAACTATGCGAAGAAAGTTGTGTACATATATATTTATTTAATTAATTAATTTTATTTTACTTTTTTACCCTTTTTATTTATATTTAAATTTATTATTTTTATTTAAAATAAAATTACAATTTAAATATTAAAAATATAATCAAAATTATAAAAAATAATTATTATAAAATAACATAATTAATTATATTTTATATATAATAAATTATAAATATAAAAAACAGTAAAAATAAATATATTTTTTAATAATAAAGAAATAAATTTATATAATAACTATATTAATTACAAAAGAGTAAAGATAAAAATAATAATATTATTTAATAGAAAAATATTTTTTTATTAAATATATATAATTATAAATATTTAAATAATATTTAATTAAAAATAATTATAATTTATAAATAAATTAATTTAACAATTTCTAAATATAAGGATAAATTTATAAATTTACATTTTTATTAATTAAAAAAATATAATTTCAATCACATCCATCACATCACTCACAAACTTTCATAAACTTTCCTCACACTTTCAGCTCTATTTACCTTAATCCAAACACCCTAACTTTCTTTACACTTTCTCTTCAAATCCACTCCCTCATTTTCACTCTCTAATCCAAACAAAACATTAATGATTCACTCAAAAGAGATTTTTAAAAGTAGTAAAAAAATATAAGAGAAATACAATTTTATAAAAATTGAACAATGAATTAAAATTTCGATTTAATTTGTTGATTTTACTTAAAGTGAAAACAATAAATTAAGTCGAGTTTTCAATTTGTTAAAACTTGATCAACAACTTCTTTAAAAACCAAGAATTTTCAATATACTGAAAACAAGTTCCAACATATTAAAAATCTTTTACGAACCACTTAAAATTTTAAGTAATTTTGATAGATTGATTCGATAAAATATTTAATTAAAATATTCACTATATAATCTTTAAAGATCTTAGTTAAAAATATTTTAATATACTAAAATATCATTTCAATTCATTGAAATGATCTTAATACCAACAGTATATTCAAAACAATTCAAAAATATTTTAAAAACAATTATCTTAATGGATCATCAACCATGATAATAGAAGATACCGAATCACACAAAACAAATAAACTCACACAAGCTAAACTAAGTCTTATTTTCTTTAAAATTCCAAACTTTGATTCATCAAATATAACAACTCTAGCTGCATCAATATTTATAACTGAAAGGTCACACATTTCAAAACGTGTTTCATGATTTTTTTTTTCCAAAAAAAAAGCAGTATATTAATTTAGGTTAGTACCACAATATAAAATAAGAATAAATAAACATGAAGAATTTGAAGTCAAATTACCAAAAAAGGTTACACGGAAAACCTAGCATTAGTTAATGACGTCCTTATTGTACGCCTTAATTTTTTGCTTCAATAGTTTCAACTTTTATTTGAATACAAATGCTCCACATCCAGGTACCTGAAGCCTTCACCATTCTTTTTTCACAAAGCCTTTAAATTTTCTTCTTCTTCAACCAACAGTTGAGGAAATTGAACAATTTAAATCCCCAATTCAAAGGTGCTCTTTTGAGAAGAAATGGACAGTGATTCAAAAAAAAATAAAAAAATCCGAAAGTTCTTTGATACTCCCACTCCACATTTCGAACCATTCATTTATCACGGGAATTTTATTATCTTACTTCTCTCTTTTTCCTTTGATTTGAACCACTTAAACTGTCTCCTATTTAAGGAACATTAATGAGCTCAAACTTTATATAACTTCATTAAACAATTGCATCATTCTTCCTTAATTCTCTTATGCTCGTACTATCTTATGCGCCCTATAATGCAATTGAAATCCCTTATCATATATCAAAATTTGATTATTATTCACATGCCTATAAATCACCACCCTAAAAAAGCATATGTTTTTTCTTAATGTCTTAGTCTAGAAGAAAATCATGAAATAGAAATCAATTTTTAAAGACCAAAATAATTAGTTACAATAGTAACTAAATTAGAGACCATTTTAAAAATTAAAAAAAAAATTTGATTTCTAAATTAGTTTCTATTATTATTAAATAGTTTCTAAATTGGTATCTAATTAGCAACCAAAGTTTTAACTACCAATTATTTAGTTTCTAAATTTGGTCTCTAAAACCTTGGTTACTAATTAGATACCAATTTAAAAACTATTTATCAATAATACAAATTAATTTAGAAACCAATTTTTTTTTTTAGTTTCTAAAAGAGTCTCTAATTAAGTTATTATTGCAAATAATTATTTTAGTTTCTAAAAATTGGTTTCTATTTCATGATTTTCTTGTAGTGTTATTCTCTTAGTATCTTATCACTATCATACAAAATTATGACGTTCTTAACTTTGTTGATCATGTTAGTCTTCTCTTTCTAAGAGAGAGACATTGACATATTTGCCTCACCCTTCAAATCATCAAAACAACCTTATTGTATCAAGATAACCTCTATCTTGATTCTCTGTAATCTAAAGTCATTATTCCAAGAAAACTTCTCAAGTCAAACTTGGTGATCATATCTTCAACTTCTTAACTTTCTTTTTCTTGTTCCACAAAGGATGTCAATTGTTTGGTCCGCAATAATAACAAACAAAAAAACAAAAAACAAAAGGAAAACACTTTTATTAAGATTGGAATGTTCTATATACAAGAATACAATGTTTCATCTATACTTATAAACAGTCTTTATATAAAGAATCTAGACTAAGGGAATCACAAAAAACTACTAAACAGTTAAACCTAATAAATATTTACACTAAAAATATCTGTTATTATAAGATTTCTAATAGATAGTTTTCTGTTTCCTTTCATCATACGGTCTAATTGTTTGATTAAGATAATGTGAAATGCAAAAATCCACATTTGTGCATTGAAGCTTTTGAATTAAGGTGATTTTAATTAAGCAAAAAGTTCGTAAGAAAATACCTAAACCAAATTGCCAATATGCTTTAAGTATTAAATATCTTGATTCTCGCGAGTTGAGCAAACTGATAGGATGTCATACATAAGATTTTATGTTCCGGAAGAAATGGAAGAGGCGTGATTTATTAATTTGTCATTGCTTAATGATTATATATTAAGGCTACTAGGGTTAATTACAGCCATAAGAAATACTAGAAAGTATCAGAGAAACACTTACCATTGTGGAGGAAAACAAGATGAAAGGCTGAAGTTATAGGTCCAGTTCTCTGCGATTGCTGATATAGAAGAGATAACTTTTTTACTGTATAGCATTAATTCGCATAATTTATCTATTTTTGTACGTTGGAACAATGTTAAGGCACTTACTTGACACCAAGGTCGTTTTTATAAAGAGGAAGAAAAAAGTGCCACTTCATATACCTAGATTTGACAGACAGAAAAAGGTGACACAGATGATAATTTGACGTAAGTTTAATTAGGACTGATCAACACATGTAATTAAAAAAATGGTTGCTGAAAAGAAAGAAAGTGGTGGATGATAATATACTCGGAACGAAAACAGCAAAAGCATTCCTTTTGAAATGTCAGGAGCAGGTATTTATGAAGAATACAAATGAAGCGAATAACTATTATTCCCTAACATTTGCAGGGAAGTAAGCATATTACAACGTCAAACTCCTTCTGCCTTCAGGATTTACAAAAGAAAGCACAAGAAATATAATAAATGAGGATATACATTTGAGTGGAAGAGCCATGCATGCACATGCACATGCACGTCACCACACCTCACTCATCAGTAAGGAACCGACCGGTAAGACCATCCACCATAGCAAACGGCATATTCTCCGATGGCTTCCAGTGACGCTTTCTTTGATTAATGAACCAATTGTTAATTTGCTTTTGGTCTAACCCAGTTGATTTAGCCAGTGCAATCTTATCACTTTCCTGGAAGATCAATCATTAGTGGTGAATTCCCTAATAGCTGTAAAGCAACGTTTTTCCTATATTCATACACACTATATATTTTAGATGATATATGCGATGGGGTATACAATTTTACAAACATCAAACAAATCTGAACACCTTTTACTCCAAAGATTTATACCATGAAAAAGAAGCTTGAATGATGAATATTTACCGTAGGATAAGGCCATTTGTAGTGAATATTCCACCACTGCAGTAGCATTTGTCTAGCATCTTTTGGCAGTTTACCCCTCTTTTTTTTCTTTGAAAATTCTAATTTTAGTGAACCAATATGACTTCCAAACTTACGTAAAAGTTTATCCTTCAACTCTCTGTCTTCATTATGCAATTGTTCATCTTGAAAATCACCATCTCCGGCACTTAATCCTTCTTCAGATGATACACCTCCGTCATCTGGTAAAAATAATAACAAAACGAAAGCTATATAAGAACAACATCTTTATGGGTATCATCTTAACTTATAAAAACAAATAATACTTTTCTCATTTAAAAAGTGGAATCATAATAAGCAAATGGTTTTAATCAAAATTTAAAACAAAGAACCACTATTAACGAGTATACTAAATACGACAAGCCAAATGTTTTACAAACTCAATTAACTTACACATCCAATAATGACAATATAACTCGTGGACAATAGTTTTAACACAAGTTAATAATACGTGGCAAAGTATATTTTCTTAAACACGAGAATTTCGACTTGTAAAAATAATGATTTATTACAACAGACATTACAAAAAGCAAATATTTAAAACATCAATATTATGAAGATATTTTTAAGATGAAAACACTATTCCTAATCTTCAAAGACAGCAGAGAGAATATGAAATCATATTTGCTTTCTCAATATCTTTCGCGATTATTGTTAACTTTTTTTTTTCAATTCATTAATCATGAGGAAATAAAATTTTCAGTTTAAAAATTTATCCTTTTTTTAATTAATAAAAATTAAGATTCGAAGGTTCTAGATATTTTCTTATATTTGTTTCACTACACAAACAAGGATTAAAGCATGAAAACCGCTTTCACAGATAATTTGAAAGAAAACGAGAAAAAAAAATTAATAAACTGGAATTTTCAAACAAGTAAAGGGAAAAATGACAAAAAAAATAGTTTTAACTTCAAAATACTTTTTCTGTAATTTTGCTATTTTCCTGATTTTCGTGAAGTTGTAGAGAGTGGGTTGAGATGAAAGAGAGGTGGACCCTTGGTTTTCTCTAGAACGTGGAGAAGACAAGATTGCCCACGTTTTCTGGTACATGTCATTTGTGACTTGTATAGCACATTTGTTGGTCTAAATATCACTCAGAAGCAACCCCAATCTCCTTTTTGTATGCGTGTGCTCAAACAATTCCCAGCCATCAACCGTGCATTGTTATTCAATACACTACATCACCACACTAATTGTGTCTTTTTTTTAAAAGGAAAATTTTTAAAACAATACCAACAACAATTTGCCTTTCTTCCAAATCACCACTTTCTTTCTTCTCTTTTATTTCCAACAACATACCTCATACTTTCTATTTATTTATTCTTTTTTTCCACTTAATTTACCTAAATCCCTTTTCTATTGACTCTTCTACACAATCTCTTTCATTCCGAGCAAACAAAGGGTAATGGTATGATTAGTTCTGAAGAAAGAAATAAAATAAAATAAATTTATTTTTGAGTGGATATTTTGAAAATATAATTCAATTGATTCTATATGAAATAAAAATTAATTAAAAAATAGAAAAATGAATGCAATCAGTTTTTTAAATTGATAAAATTAGTTGTGTTCCTCCTCTTGTGTGGCGGGAATGGGAAAAAATGGTTTAGTGGGCACAGGCAGGTGGAGGTTAAGGATAGTCACTCAATCCGACAAGGATTTGACCAGCACATAGGAGTGCACTGTACACACCTGACCTAGATTGGAAAGAAACAAAAGAAAATAAAAAAGGAAATCAGTGCTCAGAGACAAGTTCCATCGGTTGTCAGTCATCAGTGCCAAAGGAGAGTGCCTCAAAAGGATTACAATCAGGCAACTAAGCACCACAACACCACCATTCTTAATATCATCTTCACCAGAGATCAAAAATGGGAGGAAAACATTTTTTATTTGATAAAAATAAATTAAATAAATAAATAAAAAGTAAACTTAAAAAAAAAAAAATTATCGTAACTTTTTTCAAATTAAATTAAAAACTTCAATTTCATCTCATCAAAACTATGAACTATAGTCTAAAATCCTATTTTTATTGATCTTAATTCAAGAGTGACGACAAATAGGGTATAACAACAAATAAAACACCACGTGTACGCTACATCAATAGGTCACAGCTACACGAGGGGCCAAACAACCAATTTTTTTCTCTTTTGTCCTCTCCAACCACCAGACAAAATTGCACAAGCGTTTTATTTCAGTATACATTTAATGTCCATTTTTATTGTGAAACTGTTAGGTACGAAAGTTGCTAGTGGATTAATTGTTGTTCAGAATATCTATATAGCATAAATTAAAATGACTACATATATATGGATAACAAATAAATTTACTTGGTTGTACTATACTTGCACCATAAGTATAAAAGAAAAATTTCAGAAGTCAAAGCAATTTTTTACCCAGTGTAAATGTGCATATATGTATGTTTCTCTCATACACCAAACCTATGAAAATTAGATTTAATTACTCCTTTAGACTCTTGATTGCAGGAACCGTTTCTTCGATAGTTTACGCAATTGTTTTATCGACTACAAAAGTTATAATATAGAAGCGGTAACAGTAACATCTTTCTGCATTTTCAAGTTACAATTTTTTATATCCTTTTTATTTTGGCCGTCTAATAGCATCTAACTCTTCTAGAACAAGAGTGGATTGAATGTCCCTTATCATGATGGTTTCAAACTTAACAACACAGACTAAAAGGTAAAAAAAATTGTAACTAAACACGTAAAAATGTGTTATTTTAAAGGAAAAAGATATATCCAGATATATTTTAGAAATACATTTCAGTGACCTCTACTTTAGAAAATAGGAACTTGGAGAAAATAGTTGTCCACAAGAGACCAAAAGTGTTAAAAAAAGACCTATTTTGAGGTAGCGAAAAGACAGATCCTTTAAATAAACTGGGGTAGATTTAATTTGTGGCATAAACTTTAAGGGAAGTGAAGTGAAGACGATAGGAGTGTGTTCCTTAGAAGGAGGGGCCCGTTTCCCAAAGAGAAAGAGCATTTGGAGATGGACAAATATGATGTGTAGTGCAAGATCCAGAAGGTAAATGGGAGAGAAGGCCCACAACCTCAAGGAGGCAGAAGAGAACAAAATATCTAAGGGCAATGGCAGAAGTGAGCAAGGAGGGAAGATCTGAATGGCATTGAACGTTCTATCAATATAAAAGCTGCTTTTCATTTCAGCGACAATTGCGCGAGTGCATGTGAAAGTTTTAACTCTAAAATCACCCGCTGCACACGGGAATTCCATTATTTACACTTTAACTACCTCCCAGTAGCTCATCTCATGCTGCTTTTGCAGTGCTTCCAAAACCCAACAAGCTTTGGAAAAGAACCATGACATCAAATATATGCAACATGTATATGAACACTATCTTTATATTACTTTATTGAACTTCTGAACTATTAATTTTATTTTCATATAAACAAGAGTCTTTACATTTTATTTTCTTTATTCTTCATTAGTAATTCAAGATTTTGCTTTTATCACAAAGACATTGAATATCACCCAGAAGAAAATGTAAAACAACGAAATATAAATCACAGGATGCAAGTAACACAAATTGCCATTGGCCTCTAAGTCATTTCTAATAAAAAACATATGCAAGAGAATAACAGCTCAGCACATAATCATATAACTCATATGATCTAAATTTATTTTTTTCGGCAACCATATGATCTAATTAATCCTACCCAAGCAACAAAGCAAGCACCATATATAAAAGACCAATTTGATAGCATTGCAATAACACGGCAAAATTAATATATAGCTAAATTATATTTAGCAAAGGTTCCTATAACTAGGCAATTACTCAATAATTTCCTCATGTCCTATGCATTCACCATCTCTACAAAACAAAACATAGATTTGAAATCTAGATAGTTTGCGAGACTAGCAAGTGATTAAAGTAAATACATAGAAACATCCAATATAAATCTTATAATATCTTATTTTAATTTATAGAGTATCACAAATTACATCAATTTTTTACTTCCAAACTTTTATAATGTTTTAATAACACTTTAGTCTTTATAAATTAAAAAAATAATTTAATTATGCAATTAAATATTTTTTATTTTAAAGACTCATAATGATCCAAATTCTAAATTTAAGACTCTAGTCATATTACATCAGCTTGTTATGACGAAAAAATTCTTTATAAAATCTACATTTTGATTCAAGACTGACTAAGATAATTAATGATATAACATCAATGACAATGGCAATATAGTAAAACTATAATTTGAAAAAAAAAAAAAGGTAAGAGCTTCAAGAAAGCAATAAATTTAGATTAACCTAATCGAGTTAAATGCTTCTTGAATGCTACGAATAAAACTTAAATTTTTCATTGGAAGCTTGACATTAAATTCAAGCTTGAGTACCACATATTTGATTCTATAAATACATGATCCAATTGTGATGCCTGCAGCTATTGCAGTGAAAGGGCATATTAAAAAAAAATTCAAAAGAACAAAGGGGAAAGAAATCAAGGAATTTCAGATCCTGTCAATTTCACTTTTCAGATACACGTTGAAAGATAAAACATCACTTAAAAAGGTAATCTGTACTTCCAAACATAAAACTATAAATTATGTTAGTTGCCAACCATAACCCACGTGATCATACTTTGCATTTGCAACGTTTCTGTTTCAAATAAAATATAATTAATCACCAACAAGACCAACAGTATGCCAGCTTCAACATAATGAGCAATTTGGCAATAGCATAAAGGAAGGGCGAAAATCCTAACCAAATTGGTTACTTACTTCCCATTGCTTGATAATATTTATCTTTGTCTAGGATGAGATAGATGGAAAAGCCATCAATTGCCAACAGGCTTCAGTCGTTTAGTTAGGCAATGCATTCCACCCTTACTTAACATAATTTGAAACTCCACGGATTTAATTCCTTGAATTGAAGCTAATAAGGCCAAACAGAAAACCTAACAACAATTATGCTGGGTTCATTTATAATTCATAATATAGCTTAATTTTATTTTATAAAATTACAAAAATCTAACATTACTTACCTCACAACAACCTACATCACCCACACTCAGCAGGAACTCGATACTCTTTTAAAGTATAAAACCAAACATCAAAATTAATATAGTACCCAAGTCATGCATGAACTGAAGTCCAAAATGGACAGATTGAAAATCTAGAATAGAAAAGAAAAATTTCTTTGTACAGGATAGAGAGAAATTTTTCCATCAATATTTCACACACCTAAAAATAGATGACAAATCACCAAACATCATTACATCCTAATACAGTACTCATGTTAGCTAAGATTCTCAAATAAAAAATGTGCATATTGAAATGTTACAAGATTATAGAAAGACAGCACAGGTTTCATGTATCTGCAAGGATAGAAAGAAAAAATTTCTCATCTATATTTCACACTCTTTAAAAGATATAAAGAGATGAGATATCACCACATTTGCGGTGCGCCGAAGCATTAAATCATAGTGTTGAATCACATGTTCTGTTATATCATCTAAAAAATGACAGAAGTGAATTTCGGATATAACAGGTGGTATTAACAAGACTAAAAAGTCTCCATCTCTAAATCTCGGTTTAGGCATCAGTAGGGAAAAAATTGTCATCACGATTAAAATATCAACCAACAACTGACAAGAAATTACAGAAGTAATGCGTGATGAAATGCACAACTTTGCTCCAGAAGAGAAAAATCAACTTCCAAAAGTTGATAAGGGATGGATTTAATAAGAGAAGCAAAAGAAAATAACGTCATAGTCACTAGAAGAAAAATGTTCCCAAGAATGGACACGGTCAAATGGCAGTCCCGCGTCATTATCATAACTGGTAACCAGAAACCAAGTATTTTGAGGCTATTATCCTTAGTAACTTGTGTGGAAGACAGTAGTAAACAGACTTGGTCTATAGGCTGGAAGACACAAAAAAGGAAGACTAAAATAATACAAGAGACCATATGAAGAGATGCGCCAGTTGTGAGACGAAAAATGCCCCTTTAAACCACTGGGTGTTTGCAAATAACACCTATCTATTCGTTGGTCAGTGTAAAGCATTTAAAAATCATGTCTGCGGGAACAAAATTGGAAAGCCAGATGCAAAGTCCCATGTTTGTCTAACCAGAAATTCTCGGCCAGAACCAATACATACAGAAATGAATAGTATACAAAGGGAGAATTAAAACAAGTCCAAGCAAGACTGGTTGGCAATTATAATCAACGATCCAAGCCACATAAAGATGAAGCTGTTAAGATAGAAAAACAAGGTCATAGATACAAACACATGGCAACCCATGGATGACCAAAACAATTCAAACTTCCTCATCCAACAACGAAGGAAGCCCGGTCAAAGTCTCGCCTTGAAAGCGCATACAAACAAGGGTTTCTTAAAGTTACACCCCATTAACTGCAGAAAGCAGTGTAGCAATTATGCATAAACCAATGGAAGAGAGGGAGAGAGAATTCCGTCCAATAGGTTTATTAGGGTTTCCTTTTATTTTTCTTTATTTAATTTCAAAAGCTGCGAATCATGGAGTATTAGTAGTAGAAGTAGTATTTTCAAGGATATAATATTAAGATTGTTAATATTCCAGTTTTCAACCAATCAGGAATACTGGGTCAAAACACACCTCTCTTCTAGTTTGTTTGGTTTCTGCACAAATTAATGCTAAAGCACAAAAAACGTGAAACAGGAGAGAGAGTACACAGCGAGCTAGCGCAGATATCAACAAACACCTGAGTAAAAACAAGAAAGAGTAAAAAAGAATGCCACTAACCGGAAAGGGTTGGAAGAGAAGAACCAGTGCAGAGATCCGTAAGCTGCGTTTCGATCTTGTTGAGGAAGGTGGTGGCTTCGTCAAAAGGCCGCGTCAGATCGGACTTGTATTTCACCAGCATGTCACAGTAGGTTTCCTGAAACATCACACACACACACGCACGAAAGTAAATAAATAAATGAACATATAAACAAAACAGCGACGAAATTCTGGCATTACTGTTTTTGGTTTCTTCGGTTAATTAATGTATGTTATAGCATGTTTATGTGATGTAAATATGAAAATATGTGTATGAACATATACGTGCGTGAGAAGGGAAGAGAGAGAAGGAGAAAGGGAAGGAAGAGGGGACCATGAACTCGTCGAGTTCGGGATCGGCTCCAACGCACGTGTAAACAACGTCCCTCTTGCAAACGTCGTTTTCTCGTCGGATTTCCTCTAACAAACACGCGATTTCTGGAGGCGCTCCCACCTGAACAAAACGGTTTGTTATAGCCGCATTTGTTACACCCAGACATCAATTTCAACAACGAAAACCAAACCAAAAAACAGCAAGAATAATATTGTAACAAATAAATACACCAGTGAAAAAGTAGGGTGAGGATTGAACAACTTAACTACCTTCTGGCAATCGATGTAGGCTTGGAGGAGGCGAGGGTAGTGAGGGTGAGAAGCGATTTTGGCTTTGATGAGGGAAGAGGTGTCGTGGTGGCGCTGAATTTCGGGTGCGATGGCGACGCTCGGGTAGGGTTCAGTTCTAAGGCCGGCGGTGATGGCGACGGCGGCGGAGAGCAACTCGTCGGATCCGAACATCGGAATCCGGCCAGCGGAGGACATTAGGAAGCCGTGGTACTCAGCCGGAAATATGTTCTCTGGCGCCATCAACGCTTTCTCCGAGTACTCCGCCGTTGGTGGCATGCCGTACATTTGGTCTTCCATGACGCTTCGTGGTTTAGCTTGTTGGGCTTTGCGTGGCGTCTTCGTAGTGTCGAAGAGGCAGTGTTCTAGAAGAACAGATTAGAAAGCAAACACCACGATATTACTATACTGTTATGAAGGATTCAGTGGAGCGTGGGTTTTATATTCATGATTATGATTAACGCTAAGTAGCTTTGTTTTTATTTTACAAAAACTAGGAAGATAGGGAAAAAAAAAAGTGAAATGGGAAGACTTACGTTGGGTGGTGAGCACAGTGGTACTGTTATTGATGATGAAGACGAAGATTATGTGATTTTTATAATAAATTAATCTCCATGAAAGGTGTATTGGGAAGAGTGATTTTGTTTTGTGAGGAACTGCAACGACAACAGGGAGAAGCAGCGACGCACAGGCAGTGATGTAAACCGAAACGAAAGAGACTACTGAAGTTCAGCTTCTGATGATGATTTTTCTTTTAATAACCCCTCAAACCTCTCTCCCTCTCTACACTTTCCTCACTTTTCTTCTGTTTCGTTTAATTTTAAAACACTTGTAAAAAGGAAAAAACGTGAGTACGAAATTCTGCTTCCCTCTTCTTATTGTATTTGGATTCATCTTGTTATCTCATTTATTTTGTATCACTGCTATTTTCTTCCTTTTGCTTCACTCGCCCAACACCATCTTAAATCTAAACTTCCTCATATCACTTCCTAACTTCAAAATTATACACTCTTTAAGGGAACAATTTATTAGGCGCACCACAAAAAGACTTGGCTAAGGGAACCAGATTTTGTATTTGGAATCGTCTTTCAATTCTTACAGACGGCGAACAGATACTTCACCCACGTTTTTGATTTTGCTTGGTCACAAAGTTGTAGTTGTTTGTAAGAACAAGCTTCACTTAGTTTCATTTTGTTACATTTGCCCCTATTGGACGAATTGTGAGCAAATTTGGGTCAAATTCAGCACTCGTTTGCGTCTCCAACTTATAAAAAGATGTCTTTCTTCTGAATATGAGCTTATACGCATAAGGATTTTTAATTTGTCAAAAATGGAAAAATGGATTTCAAGAAAACCGTTGTGGGTGAAATTGAAATAAGTAGTATCTTTTAAGCTACAAGAAAAGGTTGAAGTAACTTATAAAAATAACTTACAAACTATATATTAAGAGTGTTATTAGCTATGTAGCACACACTAATACAGACACCGATACGGGAACACGGACACGAAGATACGTATAATATAGGACACGGAGATACAAATCTATATATTATATAATTATTAATTATATAAATTGACAATAAAGATTTATGTGCAGAAGTATGTTTCAGATTATTTTTTGGAACAAAAAAATGTTTTTTTATGTCTGGTTCAAAAGGATTTGTTTCTTATTTTTATAATCATAATAGAAATTTATACAATAAGTTTGAGTTTTTAAAAAATAAATGTATTTTTCCTTTTTAAAATTATGTTAGAACCATACTAGAACTGTCAAAAATCTAACAAATACTTTTTGAATTAGCTTATTAGATAAACTTCTACACAGTTACTTATAAAAAGAAATAAAATAAATGAAAAATCTTTCCACAAATTAAAATCAACTTTGGATAACCGTTTTAAACATAAATTAAAATTCTTTTATGATTTTTTTCTCAATTTATTAGATTTTCAGAAAAAGAAATCACCAGTTAAATATTAAAATAAAGTTTCCTACTAAACAAAGTTGTTTTACTTCAATTTTTTTATCGGCTTAGGGTTTAAATTAACTGATAAGATGGTTAAATTAACTTATAAATTTCTAATTAGATTGTGAAACACTATAATATACTGAAATTAACTCACCAAAACAAGTTAAAAATAAAAATATTAAAATAAGTTCTTTTAAAAACAAATATTTAAATTGACTCTGAACCATAAGTGCTTTAACTAACATGTTCTTCTTCGTATTTCAATGTAAATATGTATATACACTTGAAATATTTTTTTTTATTGATGTTGTTCAATATTGGTTTTTGTCACTGATCCAAACTATAAATTTTTTGTGAATACTGTAATAAATAAATTATTAGAATGAGTTATTATTATTTTTTTTCGTGTCAAACACATATTTCAGTGTGGACTAAAATGTTAAAATATTTTATGTTCACTCATCAGAGACATGGATGTTATAATTTATTTTTTACATATAATCAAACATGAATAAGAACAAATATTTCCTACAAGTATTGAGGAAGTCTAATGTTTAGATAGGAAAAAAATCAATTTCAATTACAGTACACCATAAAAAAAACATATTTAACTCTTAAAAAATATATTTAAACCTTAAAACTATAAGATAATTGTAATAAAAAAAATGTGATAGATGCATTGTACAATATAGATATGTTCCAAGTGTTTAACTATATGAAGGAAGTATAACTGAAATGGTTAAACAAGATGCGTGACTACGTGGTGAGTGACTGAATATTGTTGTAAATTATTTGATATGTTGAGTTCTTATGGATAAAAAAAAGGTATTATCCCTTACTAATTAGGCTAAGAGTAAAACCATTTTTCTTTACTTTATCTTCTTCCAATCCATATGATAGAATAATCACTCTTAATTTGGTTGTTTGTTTGAGTAAGCGTACCTTGACCAAAGCACCAATCCGCGCATTGCTACTATTTGTGTGGAATATGAGAAAGGAACCTTACTTCTTCGTCATAATGATTCCATTCCACTCATATATTCAAATTCTGCACTCACAAATAAATAAGTTTGATGTTACAAATAGGTTGTACACTCCTATTTGATTATTGAAGAAACACACTATGGGTGGTCCAATAACGGTTCAATAGCGGATGATACGATAGGTTTAACAAACACTTGTTATGGTAGACTTTAAATGACTCTGATACCATATTATAAAGGGAACTTTTAAACTTAATTTAACCTCATAAAATCGGTTCATGGGATGAGGTTTGCAACCATTTATATACAATGAAATTGTCTCAATCTATTGTCTCAATTTCTAGTCGATGTAGGATATCTAGCAGAAAAATATGTATAAATATTTAATTAATATATTAGATTAGAAAAATGTGTATATAATATATTTATGTGATAAATAGATATTAAAAGGATTTATTTGACAGGAAATTCTTCCTGTATGTGAACCTTTATCAAATAATAATACTATAAACATGCTTAGCCTTTAGTTATAAACACCCAAGAAAATTTAGGACAAGACAAAAAAAGACTCTTGTGCGCGTTTAAAAGATTTTGATACTGTTTAAACAATGATTAATATTTAATTATGAGTTAACATAGGGATGCTGAATAGCTTTGATAAATAGCAATCTGATACTTTAAGATGCTGTTAAGATAAGGTTTAAGACATGACTTGGTGCTTTTGGTAGATTTCTATCGTTATTTTTATTTTTTAAAACGTCCTTTTTTTTTCCAATATTATACTTTCGTCAGAGAAACTGTATAAGAGAAATGTTCAAAGTGAAAAAATAAATTTGATAAATGATCATAAGTATATATATTATTATTCGGAATAATGTAAAATAAATTATTTTATATAATTTTCACCAAATTAATTAATAGTTTCCAATTAATATCATGAATGTTGAATTGATTTATTAACTATTAATTTCATATTCATGTCATTCATCTAAATATTATTTAAAAAGTTTTGTGTTCGTAAACTATATTTATATACAAACTTTTTTTTTTTTGTTTTTAAGCAATTTCAGTTTATGTCATTGATCTCCATCTACATTCGATTGTTTTTTTTTATCACTTTTTTAAATTTCCAAAATAAAAAAGAATTAAACTTTTTTATAAGTTAAAAACATTTTACATATTAGAGTAAAGTCAGAGGCTGTTTGTTTCTCCTTTACCAATAAAGATTTTAATCTCTACTAAAATTGCAATGTAACAGTAAAAGTTGGAGTAAGTCTTATAATCAGTTTGAAAAAATAATAATTAAAACTTAAAACTTAATTCACCATACCTACTTATAAACTATAACTTAATCAGTTATTTAACCTATCTCTCATATTAAAATAATTCTATTAAATAGATAGAAAAATACAATTAGATGAATGAAATTAAATAGTGAGAAAGATGCAATTTAATCTACAATTAAATAGATAAAATTATAGATAATTTTATCTAAATATACAACGAAAGGAAGATGCAAATCATTCATGTTTGTATCAAATGAATTAAACTGAAATACGAGCATGGAAACGGTTGGAAAGTTACTTCTTCCTTACATATACACGAGGAAAAAGTGAGAAAGACAATTGGACCATATAAATTTTATATTATTGTCCCTTTATTTTATAAATAATATTCCATATTTTATCATCACTTATTTAAAAAAAATTACAAAATTATGAATTAAAAATATTTTATTTTAAAAAAAATTATCATTATTTTTTAATTCTTATTTTTAAATAAATTATTTATTTACAAATATATAAAATAAATAATTTATTTTATTAATTCAAATTTCATAAGAAATGTACTAATACATAATATTTTTGGTACATTTCTAAATTTCTTGGAAATCTTTTACAATTATGCAATTAAAATTGTATATTTAATTTAAATAACTAAATGTTCTGCTAATTTTTTTATGTTATAATAATTTCGCATAATTTATATTTTTTCGAAATCAATTTTCAAGAAAAGCATGAAATAGAAATCAATCTTATAGATAAAAAAAATAATTAGTTGCTATAATAATTAAATTAGAGATCATTTTAGAAACTAAAAAATTTGGTTTATAAATTAGTTTTTATTATTGTTAAATAGTATCTAATTAATTACCAAGGTTTTAACTACCAATATTTAGTTTTTAAATTTGGTAGCAAAAACTTTGGTTCCTAATTAGATACCAATTTAGAAATCATTTAACGCTAATAGAAACTAATTTAGAAACCAAAATTTTTTTAGTCTCTAATTTAGTTACTATAGTACCTAATTATTTTTTGTCACTAAAAATTAGTTTTTATTTCATTATTTTCTTGCAGTGTTTTAACGAAAATAAAAAATAACATTTTAATTATAAATAAATAAAATCCACAAATATATCAATCATAATTATTTTTAAATAGGTAAAGTTGTAATGTTGCAATTTTATCCATTATAAAAACTTATAATTTCAATCACATATATGATATCATTGATAAATTTTCAAAAAAAAATTATTTAACATATATCTTAATCCAAATAACTTAATTTTTTACTCAATTTTTTTTTCAAATCTACTCACATCTATTCTCTCGAGTTCACTCCTAACTCAAAACAAAGCATTAAAATTTATAAAGAAAGCATTAAAGTTGTTGAAGATGAATGGAAATGTGTAGGCTAGAAAATGGGAAGTAAAGCATTTCCATGATGAGTTATTGAATTTAATAATTGGGAAGCATAAAAGAGGGTTTGATCACAAAATATTCGAAGGGCGAAAGAGTATTGAAAACACATAAAACTTTTCAAAGTGTGGCCGACACGATTCTGAATGCCAATGGGATCCGACACAAGTTGTTTCAGAAACTCGTTAATTAAACAAAACAGAATTACATACGCCGCTTTCTACCTCCCTTTTCTATCAACTTCAACAATACTTATATTTTAATATATGCTTCTAATCAACACTATCAAATGTTCTCCTCACTCACCCATCACCACACTTACTTAATATACTAATCATTCGATACTAAATCTTTTATTCACCCACTTCACTTCTTCTACTAATCTTAACATCTTATTACTTAATTAACTCTAAACTCTATACTTTTTACTAATGAGGATAATGATTCAGAAGCATGATCGTATTGGATCTCGAGTTCATCAAATATAACATACACACACTCATCCTTTTAAACCTTTAAACCCACAACTAATAATTAACACTTACATTACATTAACTTAAATTAGGACAGTCAAAAATTATACACTACAACTGTTTAGTTAAAAAAATACTCAACATGTTTTATTGAAATTGTCGTGTGTCTTTTTCTTAATCATCTTTCTCATTTTAACTTAATATTCATCTACTTTTCTTTCATGATAATAACATCAATGAAATCTCTTATGAAATCTTTATTTTTTTAATAAAATGATTTAAATATCCTAATATTACCAAGATTTATCTAAGAAATGAATTTAATAGCCTATTAATCTCTTCTAAATTCGATGAGGACCAAATAAAAAAGTTAATTTATAATACTACATAGTCTTCTAATATCAAACTTTTGAACTTAAAGGCTGAAATAATAATTTCAAGGTCCGTCTTAAATCATATAAGTGTCTGTTAGGTATAAAACCATTACCAATTGGGTTAAACTGACTAGACACCATGTTTAGTGAGTGAACTTAGTTATTGTGTTTCTTTTATAATCTATATTTAAAGAGATCATTGTACTTGTAATTGGTATACAACATAACATAAATAAAAATGTAATAATTATCTATGTGAACGTAAGTTGCAGTTAACGACAGAATATTTTTGATTTAGTCTCGAATCCGCGTACATATCCCTTCTCTTGTCAAACGTGTTGAAAAAAGTCATGTATAGTTTAACATTTGAGTAATAAATTTGTATTTAAACGAGTGGTTAAAGTGTTAATTTAATTTTTGGAGGTATTTATTTGTCTTTGAGTAAACAGAGGATATGGATTGTGAGAAGTTATTATGAGTGTTTGTCGATGTATAGTGTTGGTTATTGGGGTAACCAAAAGCACTGCAGTTACTGATGTGTTTGTTTCTTCTGAGTTTTCAAAAGGTGATTGATTGATTGCTGAATTCCCCACATCACTTTTCTTCCCTTATGGGCCACGCCAATTCGTTAAGTCAAGTCACTCAGGTCCATCGCCTAAATGGGTTGGGTTTATTCTCTTTCCGGATAATACTTTTAAGCCTACTACTATCAACTTCTCAATATTTCACTCCAATTTCTAATCAAAACTTTTAATCTACAACCAAAATTCAATTCTTTAACTTTTCAATACTTCGTGTTACACATTTAATTGATGAGTTATTATGATAAAATTTGTATTTTAATTTTAAACTTAATAAGAAAAATATACTTATTAATAATAATAAGTTTAAAATATGCAAATAACACGTTTCTAACACAAATTTAAATAAATTTTTAACATATATAATAACTATTTATAGAATGGTTTTCCTTACCATTAATATTTTTAAGACACATTTAATGCTGTAAATTGTTCTTAACAATTTATTTTTTATTTGAAAACTGTTTTGAACACATCTAAAATATTTTGAACTTTCTCTTGAAAAATACATTTTTCTATAATAATTTCATTATTGTCAAGCTTTATCAATAAATAGTTTTTATATTATAAACAATACACTCAAGTATATGAATACATTTATTTTAAGTCTAACAAGAGAGAATATAAAATAATAATTTAACAAAATTAGAATTAAAAAAGATAAAATAAAGACTAAACAAGGTAAAAAAAATCAACTTAGAATTAGAAAAGATAAAATTGATATTAATTTTTTTCTAAAAAGTCTTATATCCTTATTGTTGAGAAAACTAGCTTCTACCATTCAGTTTATGTGAGCTAGAGCGTTTTTAAATGCAATTAAAATATGTTGAACCAATGATATGAGTGTGGGATGTTAAGAAATGAACAAGACAAGTAGGCAAAACAAACTGAGAGAGACACATTTGTGGGTGACAGGTGGAAGGATTCCATTGGTGGAAAAAAAGAGAAGTTAAGAACATTTATTTTAAGAAGAGTAAGGTAGGGAGGCTATATAGCAATACATAATAGTGTAAATTCATACAAGAATTTTGATTTACTTTTAAGGAGGGTATTATGTGGTTTATTAGGAAACTCTCCCAATATAATTCGTCATTCATGTGTTATATGGAATGATATAATTCCACAAACACTTTAAATTTAAGTCCTTTTAATAAATAATATATATATATATATATATATATAATAATATCTAAGTTTATGTTAATAGCATAAAAAAAATATTTTTGTGTGATCTACAAAATCCTAATTTTAACATTGTTCCTTTTTTCGATTGTAACTAAAGGTTTAAGTGGAATGATAAGAGAAACCATTGAAGAAAAATATGCTTTAGGATAGAAGATGAAAGTACTAAATTGAATATACTCCAATTTAACAAAGTTGTTTCAGATCTTAAAGTAAACTTCTTCAAGTAGATGTAAAACTATTGAGGTAAGGAGTCAAAGTGATTAATGATTACAATATTATGAACTACAAAATCTTAGAAGACTAGCTAATATGGGCTAATATTAGAAGACAAGCTACATGGAACTTGATTATTAAGAAATTTGAAAAAAGTTAGCATTATGAAAGAATAAATAGTTATCACTAGTGGGGAGGGTCTACCTCATTAACTATGTTCTCTCAAACTTACCCATATACTTCTTATCTTTTTACAAAATATCTAGTAGGTGGCAAAAAAGATAAATGAAAGTTAGACTAGGTTTCTATAGGAGGTAATGAGCTACAAATGAATATTTCTTGGGTTAGCTGGAAAAATATAAGTTGTTCGAGGAAATAAAGGGGTTTGGAGGTGAAATATATCAAAATATCCAATGAAGCACTACTTGCTAAATGGGTGTGAAATATCTTACATGAGAGGCGTTTCTATGATGTTATGCTTTGGAAGCTAAATATGGATGGTGAAAAGACCTCTAATAGTAAGAGGAGGCAATGAATTATAAGTTAATACGTTGGTGAGATATGAACACAAGGTTTTTGTAGGAGAAAACTGTTGAACCAAGTGGTGTTCAAGCTTTGACGAATCCAAAACCCTTTGAAGGATGTTGAAGGGCTGTGCTTGCTGTTGCTGAATTGTCTTAGATAGGATCTGGGGTAGTTTGAGTTTTGTAATTCACCCTTGATCGAATCCAAAGCATAGGCATTCTCAATCTTTTTAAAAGAAAAGTGTTTTTCAAACTAAGTGAAAAACAACCG
>Ga0123342_1003397_pt1 | contig 25592 bp, 8 predicted proteins | sample Turbeawhitnodule_FD_89960 | JGI IMG/M metagenome (GOLD analysis project Ga0123342, IMG submission 89960) | Root nodule microbial communities of legume samples collected from Mexico - Turtle bean Mexico white nodule | ecosystem: Host-associated > Plants > Roots > Nodule | place: Mexico: Nepantla... | reverse complement strand
TTGAATGTTTTTAGCTGTAATTTTATCATTGGTTACTTTTTTTTTTTTTTTTTTTATTTTTTTTTTGTTATGGTTTTTATTTTTTTTTTTTTTTTTTTTTTTTTTTTTTAACTTTATAGTGATACGGATTTGAACATTGTAATAGATTCGTATTTTACCATTTCATAACACGAATTATAGTTTTATGGTTTAGAAGTTATATTTGATGTAAGTTTTTATACACATTGTATTATAACTGTGTCTAGTCCTTCTGTTTAATGTGTCATATCTCCATTTTTATGTTATATATATTGCATACTTGCTTTGTGTTGCATTCATACTTCCTAAAGTATTAAAACACTGTTTAACTGATTTAATCAATTGTGTTCAGGTTTATGCGGGCCTAGAGCTGAAGTCGTGAATATAGGTTAGCATGGGATTTGATAATGAGTGCATAGTGAACATTCAATCTCTTGCTGGAGAGTACTTCTGTCCTGTGTGTCGGTTGCTTGTATTTCCAAATGAAGCTTTGCAGTCACAATGTACTCATTTATACTGCAAGCCGTGTTTGACATACACTGTGAGCACTACAAAGGCTTGCCCATATGATGGTTACTTGGTCACTGAGGCAGATTCCAAGGTTCTTTTCCTATTCATTCCAGAGTGCTCACGTGCAATAATTTTTTCCCTGTGCATATATGAATGTGTATATGTATGCCTTAATTTCAGCCTCTGACAGAGTCAAATAAGACACTTGCTGAAACTATTGGAAAAATAGCAGTTCACTGCCTTTATCATAGAAGTGGGTGCACATGGCAAGGAACTTTGTCTGAGTGCACATCTCATTGTTCTGGATGTGCTTTTGGAAATTCTCCCGTAGTTTGCAATAGGTGTGGGATACAAATAGTGCATCGCCAAGTACAAGAACATGCACAAAACTGCCCTGTATGTTCCATTTATTCACACAATATAATAATGATTTCTTCTGTCTATTTCTGGCAGTCTGGTGCTTATGTTTGTTTATTGGCAGGGTGTGCAAGGTCAGGCACAACAGGTGACCACTACCCAGGATCCTTCAACTACTAGTGTTGCTGCTTCTACGGATCAGAACCAGAATGCTACCCCTGTTGCAGCAACCGCTGCACAAGCTGTCACAACTGCCATGCCTGGGCAGGTTTCAAATCACCAACCCAATCTTACGTCTCAAACACAAGCTTTAGTTCAAACTACTGGGCAGCCAGCGGCGGAGCAGTGGTATCAGCAGCAACAGTATCAACAATACTACCAGCAATACCCTGGACAAGATCCATACCAACAGCAGTATCAACATTACTATCCCTATCAACAGTCCATGGTTCCACAGTACCAGCAGGCCTATGGTCAGCCCCAACCTCAGTCTCAATCACAGCCTCAGGCCCAGCTTCAACCTCAGCCCCAGCCACAGGCCCAACACCAATCACAGCAGCCTCAACTTCAATCACAGCCTCAGGCTCAAGGACTTCCTCATCCACCTTCACATATTCAGGCTCCGGTGGTCCCACCAGCTCAGAATCAGATGCAAGTTCAACAACAACCTCAGCAACTTCAACCTGCTGTGCAGCCACATGGACAGACGAGTCATGCACCTGGTCATGCCCTCCCTCAATCTCAGACTCAGCCCTATCCATACCCACAAGTTCAGCCTCATTCTGTCCAACCTCAACCCCAACAGCCTATGCAAATTCCTCCATATCAGCAACCTCCTCCTCAAATGCAGCATTCACAACCTCAAATTCAGCAACCAGTTCAGAAGTATCCTGTTCCTCAATCTCAAGTTCATGCACAACTGCAACCTAATGCTCCAGTTCAACATCCCTCTCAGCTCCCAATGCCTCCTCACCATCCTGTGACACCTAATGTCCAGCCTCAAGTGCAAAATGCAACGACACATTCAGTGACAGGGCATCACTCTTATCCACAACCTCTGCCTCACCCAAATATGCAAACGGGGGTTCCTCAACATCCTATGCACATGCATCCTCAAAATGGGCCCCAACCCCAGGCTCAACACTCTGTCCAGATGCAAAATCAATTTCCTCCTCAAATTCCAACCATGCGTCCAAATCAATCTCATGCTATATTTCCTAACCAGCAATCATCTGTTCAGGGCCAAACAACCCCTCCTTTGCAACAACAGCCTGTGTATTCCCATAATCAACAACCTGGACAAATAAACCAACGTCCTACTATGCAACCAGTTCAACAAATACCTCAGCAGCAGCCATTTGCACAGCACCAAATGTCTATGCCATCTCATTTACGACCACTGGGTCCAGCACATTCATTTCCCAAACATGTGTATTCACAGTCACAGGGTAATATTGCACCATCAAATAACATTCAGCACAGTCAATCTCAAAATGCTGGAGGAAGGCCTTTAGTTCCTAACCATGCAGGCCATCTACAGCCATTTGCGCAATCTGCCAATACTATTCCAGTTAGACATGGGCAAAATGGTGCTGGCTACTTGCATGAAAATCAGAAATCGTTGGCTGGTACCAATAATCCAGTACAGTTGCCTTCTGAATTGCAGTCTAGGGCACCAGAAACAATAGAAAGACACGGTGATGTTGGCGAACAACAAACTGAGTCTGCTGCGGGTAAACTCGGTAAAAATTTGGACATAGTGTCTGGATCAGCAAATGAGTTGAAATCTGAAAAATTCGAAGCCAGCTTGAAACCAATTGAGGTTGGGAATATGCAAAATAATGAAGATCCACACTCCATTAAGACTTCTGTCCCAAATGCCAATGCAGTAGAAAATGCTGATTCTGTGAATAAGAATCTAGGGATGGGGGCGGCTGCTGAAAGCAATTGGAAGCCTGCGGTTAGTAATAAATCTGGTGGTGCAATGCACGGGGTTCAAAATGACAGTAATGAGCATTCTGTCCAAGGCAATGAATTTCAAGAAGGACATCCACCAAACACAGAGACAAAACTCCCTGAGTCAGAAACTGATAAATTACACAATGATGACAATCCTACCGTATCTAACTCTCAAAGCAATGGGAGTTTTGCTCAGTTGTCTCATTCAGCCACTTTCACGGATCAGAGTAAGCATCATCAACCAATGACTAATTATGCGCCTTCCGTTCAGCAGAGATCTTCTGCAATGTTAGCATCACAATCGCCACACCTGACAATTCCAAACCAGCCACTCTCTTCATTGCACTCTTCACCCCTTGTCAGGAATCATGGATCTGCCCATGATCCTCATACAGGACACGCCTCAGCAGAGAATTTTCCGCCAACCATGTTTAAGCAGCCACAAGATTCTGACATTACTCTCGGACGAGGCTTTCAACCTCAGTCTCTTGGACCCCCGCAACCATTTAACCAAGTCCACGAGCCTCCTTTCCGTGCTGGAACATCAAATTTTTCTCGTCTTGGAGGGCCTCAATTTGGTGCACCACTTCCTGGAGATATGCATGGTCGAATGGCAGCCAACTTACCACCACATGGTACTGAAGGTTTGGGTTTGCATGATGAAAGGTTCAAACCTTTCCTTGTTTCAAATCAGCAAACTATGGATAGAAGAGAGTATGACGATGATCTTAAGAAATTCTCTAGGCTGCCTATGGATGCTGAGTCAATTTCTAAATATGGAAATTATTCATTAAGTGCACATGAATCTGGAAAGAGATCAGTTGGTATTCATGACGATGTCATTAAGAAATCAGGTTCGGCACTTCATCCTGGTTATCTTGGACCAGGTCCTGGATATGGGAGACATCATATGGATGGCATGACTCCTAGAAGTCCTGTTGGTGAATATGCTGAGATGTCTTCCAGGAGATTGGGGCCCCACTCTGGTAGTCTTATTGGTAAGTCAGGTATAGATGATTTTGATGGCAGAGTTCCTCGTCATTTTGGTGGTGAGTTCCGTGATAGTCGGTTTCCTCATTTGCCTAGCCATTTGCATAGAGATGAATTTGATGGTTTTGGTAACTTCCGAATTGGTGAACACCCAAGGAGTGGTGATTTCATTGGTCAAGATGAATATGCTGGCCATTTCCGAAGGGGTGAACCTTTGGGTCCTCATAATTTTCCTAGACATTTGCAGCTTGGGGAGCCTGTTGGTTTTGGTGCCCATCCTGGTCATATGAGAGCAGTTGAACATGGCAGTTTTCGTAGTTTTGAATCATTTGCAAAAGGCAGCCGGCCAGGTCATCCGCAACTTGGTGAGCCTGGGTTCAGGAGCAGCTTTTCTCTTCCTGGATTTCCCAATGATGCTGGATTTTTAACAGTTAAGTTTTGATTACTTATATTCATTTTTGTATTTGCAATTATTCATATAAGTGTTCAAAATTGAAGTTGAGTAGGCCGAATGTGAAAGTTTTTTTTTTGTTTTGGGGGGATTGGCTTCAATAATTGTTGATTTTTTTAATATTTTTGTTTTATTTATTTTACTGTTGTTTTTTCTTTTCAGGGAGATATCAGGTCGTTTGATAATTTGAGGAGAAGGAAGGTTTCCAGCATGGGGTGGTGCCGGATATGTAAAGCTGACTGTGAAACCGTTGAAGGTCTGGACTTGCATTCACAAACAAAGGAGCACCAGAAGATGGCTATGGACATGGTCAAGACAATCAAACAAAATGCGAAGAAACAGAAGTTGTAGGCTATTTTTTGGTTTGTTATTGATGCTGTAGCATACATCTGGAAAAAAAATTAACTTCTATATGGAAGATAAACCCTCTATTACTTTATGATGCAAGTGTTTTTTTGTTTTGTAGAATACCCAGTGAACAACCCACAGTTGATGAGGGAAACAAGACACACAATACTGGTTTTGAGGGTCGTGGAAATAAGCATTGAGTAGTCATGGTTTGCTGTAATTTGATATTCTGTCATGCATCAAAAGATGTTGCTATGGTATTATTGCATTTAGCAATGTTTATCATTTAATGTCCTTTCCTATTTTAAAGGTTATTTATGCTTCGCATGTTATTTCAGGTTGCTGCCATAATGGTTTTGGGAATGTTTTACGGAACTGGAGTACTGCGGCAGTTAAGTTTGTTGGCTTTTGAATTTTAAAATAGATAATTACATAACTGGAATAGCTGTCTCAACCTTGGTGCTTTGTTAACATTTTCTATTATTTCATGTTGTTTACATGCTATTGATAAGTACAATTTATCCGGATGGCAATCTTTTGACCATAGTTACTAATCCTAGATAGTGACTGACCCCAAAGTCACTATAGTAGGATGGGCGCTATTTTATTTTTCTATACAGATATATAATCCATCTCTGGTATGTACATAGTTAAAAATATAATGGTAAAATGATTTCAAAATTTGATCTATTCACTATTTTCAATAAAAAGTAGGATGTCCTAGGCAAAACATACTGGTAAAAACTGACAAAAGTGAAGGAAACAGTGACAGAGACAGAAAACGGTCTGAGAAGAGAGATGGCTGCAATGTTGCAGTTGCCAGAAAGTGGCCCAAGATGTGGTTGTTGTCACCAGTGAAGGTGGGCACATGAGAAGAGAACATCAAGGGCTATGTGTCTGGCTCCTTTTCAGCTGAATTGTGAGGGGGGATGGGGAATGTGTTTTTTCAAGAAAACAAGCATCACGGTAGTATAGCATGCAAATTGCCTGTGATTGAGCCTTGACTGCCATAACCTTGAAAATGGCTTGTAAGAGATGCTCTATAGCACACTGTCAATAGCCCTTTTTCTAACTCATCATAGAAACCTCCTATTGACGTTTGTGGATTAATTGTAATTGAATATCCTAACCCAGTTTGGTCTTTCTGGTTTTTATCTCTTGATTAACACTCAATTTTCCATTATCCGAGCTTTTATATAGCCTATCTTATAGGAAGCTAATCTCCCTAGTGTCTAGCATATTTTTCCTTAAAGCTTAGTTTTGTTTGCTCTGTAGCTAAAAAAGGGATCAAAATAACAAACTAACCCCTAAAGCCATACCATTTATACTTTAATTATTTTTTATATTATACTTTAAACACTTAGTTTTTATATTTAGAAAAATAGAAAAAAAAAATCCTTGGCTACAAAACTATATTTTCTCCACACACACATCCCTAGTGCCCATAAGTATTAGGTCTAGACTAATGTGGTTCTGGTGATCCAGATGCCTGGAACTGTTGAATCTTGGCCATCGCTTGAAATGTTCAGGAGTTGTGCTGCTTTTGTGACTCCGATTCTTAGTATGGGGCAAAGAAACTAGACAACTGATCTGGCCTGTTTGGGCATGGCACAAAATGAAAGATTGCTCAGGCCCTCCTATTTTTGCAGTTAGAAAAAATAGAAATGATGTAAACAAGTTGAAATTACTCTTCTAAATTATTCGAGTGAAATCAGCATTAGTTGCTCCCATCCTTATATAATTTAAGTTCGAAACGTATCAACGTCCTTAGCCACAGATCTTGATTAAGGAAGCTATTTTGTTTGAGGAAAGAATCCAATGAGTTCATTGGGAAAATGGTAAAAAGGTTATGGAGAAAGAGATTAAATAGTGAGAATGATAAAAAAGTTGTCTTTAAAAAAGAAAGAATACAACTATGTTCATTAAAATAGAAAAACTGATAAAGAAATAAGCTGTAGTCAAAAGAGATAGTGCATCATTAACACTTGCAAAATTGATGATGAAAATATATTCATTACCTTGCTATAGCTTTTTGGGTTGCCACATCCTTTTCTGTTTGCTGAACTGTATCTACTTGTGACCTTTTGTAAAACTTCATCATAAAAATTTAATATTTTCTGTTAAAAAAATTAAGTAATTAAACAAATTAATTTCTTTTTTTTCCTGTAGTAATTTCACTTCTCTATAATTTCCTTCTTTTCCCCCCTAGTCAGGAGAGCCTTTTAGGTACCTCTTACCTCAGCATTTGAGGATCTAATGACTTTCACCTTTCACTGTTCTGGATTTCTTATAACAAAAGGGTGTATAATGTGTAGCGTATCTTCTATTCTTTAATTCCAACATAATTGTAAATTTTGGTGGGGTATTTCGCACTTCATTTGAACTTTCCCAATATAGGAATGTTGGATAATTACTTTGACCAATATTGTCATCAGTATCCAGACATATCCTAAGATTCTTTTCTACTAGGTGGGATACTGTTTTTCTGTTAGATTGGAGTAACTAGTACATTGTAGTTTCATCTGATTTACAAGTACTCTTTAGCTTTGTTCTCAGTCAACTGTCAATGTAGGGTAAATCATCAAAGCAAATCTGTGTGATAATTTATTAAAACTTGGTCCTGTCTGACTTCTGTATATGAAGCAATATTTCATTTTAATTGATGAATGAAGTAGAAAAGGATGTGCACCATAGTTTTTGGCATTACCTCTCACATTTAGCACTGAGGTTATGAGCTATAGCTGTTCATTATCACTCACTACATTTATGCAGTTCATCCTTGGTCATGAGGATGTCATCATTTGGTTTAAGGCTTTTGATTTCTTAGCACATATCCTTGTTATTGGTCAACCAAGTCCTTGTAGTGCTTCAATATCTCTGTTCCTTGGTTAATCCTCATTACTTGGGAGTTGTAATGTTGTTTTGAGAGGACAGTAGGCATATTGAGGTTATGGTTGGCAGATCTTGTCAGTTGTTTGGTCTTTTCAAATATAAATGTCCAAAATCATTCAATTCTTACTCAACTTCTCAAAATATCTAGGGTATATTATGGCATCCTATGAAACGGAAAATTTTATATGTAAATAATGATAGAATTGGTGTACCGAAATTGTTTTATACATGTTTTATTTAAAAAATGGCTAATAACTTTTGTATCATTGATCCATGTGACGCACCTATCATATATCTGGGTCTGGGATCATGCATGCAAATATTGTTAGCAAAGCATGTGGTAGACAGTATTTAAAGGGAAAACAATTTAAATGAGGGACATAGTATAATATTGTAGCTTCAAATTCTAAATCCATTGCTGATTTTGAGACCTAGGGAACGAGACTAGGATTACATTAGGTTTAAGGTAACCTTTTGTTACAGAGGGAAAGGATGTGTTCATTTCGTTCGTAAATATCCAAGAATATTCCACTATAGTACACTGGCTTTGATTGACTAACCTGCAGTCTATATTTTGGATTTAGATAGTATGTAGTGGTAATAGTGACAATAATTTAAAATTCTTCTAATTTAGAGGTTGTTGGATTTTTTTATCATTTCCTAGAACCGCTTCTACCTAGTTAAAGATTATACCATCTTTCTATCACACAATGTTGGGAGCGCTCATTGAAGCGGTGAGATAGACTTCTTGATGGGCGATTCTGGGCTTCAATCTCTACCCTGTCCTTGTGTTTTTCTCAGGTTCGTCATTTCCGATCTTAATAATTTATGTTAACACATTCCTTCTTAACCCAAAAACAGCCTGCCCCTTAGGCTGACTGTTTAAGGTATCTATTGAATGAATAATATCTCTTGTTGTTTATTTTTTTCCTTCTCTGGTAAAATATTCCCTAGTTATTTTAATTTTCATAACAATATAGATTTTATGATCTAGGACGACTAACCCCCGTGTTATTTTGCACAAATTTGAGAGGGTGAGTCTTGCTACAATAGTGGTCTTGGGCACATTAGGTGACTTGAACTCTATTTAGGAGAAGCAATAGTTCCATCCCTAACCCTCATAATTAAGCGATCTCTTCTTCAGTTGGCCTCTTGATGAGACGTCATAATGTTGTAAATTTGTTGATTACAATAATCATAATGCCTCTCTTTGTTTGCATGTACCTTCTCAATATAGAGACAGACTGCAGGAAAACCTTGTTCCCTTTTAATGGGAACAAACACTTTAGTTGGGAATTAAATACTTCGGAAAGAAGTTGAGCGATAGTAATTAACAAATAAGTTGGTTAAGATTTGTGACTTTATAGAATGTCTGGGCTCTAAATGGTTGTAGAAATACATCAGTGGTTGCAAACGAGATGCCATTGGGAAATAGTTGGGGAGTGAAAATCATGGCTTTCCTTAAGTCTTCGAAGTTGACCGTATGTTAGATTACATAGTGTTTGACTGGACTCAGCAATATAGTCAAGGTCAACAAAAGTCAAGTTTTTTTTTCTTTTTACTTTGGGAGGCCTAGGATTAATTATATATTTTAAGAAGAAAAATAGGAGAAATATAATTATTGGGTAATTAATAGAATGTACAGTATATCATAACCAAATTTAATTCATAATCATTATGACAAATTACTAAAACACTCCAGAGTGTGCACTTTACATACATGGAGAAACACTTACCTTCATGTTCGTCTTTATTACTTTTTGCGTAATTAGGTCTTAAATTTTTCAACAATCTCTCCTCTGATGTAAATATTTTCGTTGGGTGCAAGAAAATTCGGCCTATCTTCCAGGTTTAGGGTTTAGTGTCCTAATGGAATCACCAATAAAAAATTTAAGTTGTGATTGTGCGTATGCCTGATTGTAGGTACAACGTTAAAAAAAAAAATCAATATCACAAAGAAAAAGACATCAATTTATAAAATATAATTACATGAAAAAATGATAAACTTGAAAGTAAAAGAAATAAATAAATCAGAGAATTAGGGTCGCTTTGTAGAAATATTAAACACAAGAAAGAACAAAGAAACCTAGACGTAAGAGTCAGTGGAAGGCAGATACAGTCATGAGTTGCCTAAGCAGACTTTTTTCCTCAGCTAACATTATTTTTACTTTTATTTCCCCATCCACTATCATATTGTTATTATTTTCCTATTTAGCACTTTTTGTTTTTATTTCCCAAACTAGTTTTTTCCCATGGTTTAATTTCGTATTTTGGTTTCTGGGGATGGTGTTTTTATAATTTTTGATTTCTTTGTCTAGAGTGAATGAGAAAAAAAAGGAATATAAAATAGAATAAAAGTAAATTTAAGAATCAATAAAATAACATAAAAAGTAAAAAGAATTAATAAATTAAAATGAATTTATAATTTTAATTTTGGATGCATTAAAAAAATAAATATATTGGTTGTAAAATAAAATATTTTTAATGTTTAAAATAGTTAGAAATGTAATTATTGAAGAAGGAAATTAATTTTTAAAAAAAAAAAAGTAATAAATTAAAGATTTAGTTTAAAAAAACTTCTCTTACGTTTTGGTTAAAAAATAAGTAGATTGAAGACAACAGCATTCCCATTTGCCTTTTGTCTCCCTCTACACAAAGAAATGTTCCATGATGGACATCGACCAGACTTTGGGGTGTGAGGCAACCTCTGTTGATTCCATGGTACGAAGAGTTGCAAATTGAAAATTGAATAAAAGATTTTGATCTTTTTGGGTTTGAAATGGAATATTTGCTTTAATTTTGTTTATGATTGCGTATACGGTAACAAAATGTTTGAAAAACTTCCAACTTTGGTTGCATCTTTCTCAAACATTTTTGTTGCGGTCCCTAGTCACATGAACAAAACTAAAGCCTAACCCAAAAAATCAAAACCTTTTATTTCCTCTCAATTTCCAAAACCTTCGTACCACGAGATCAAACAGAGGTTACCTCACACTCTGAAGTCTTTGTCATGTCCATCAAGCTTAAGATCTTTAATTTCTTTGGTTGAAATGGGAAAATGAGTTGAACGAATCGGAATGGCGTTCGGTCTACTTGTTTTTTTTATCCGAAACAGTGAGGAAGCTTTTATAAACTAAATATTTTTTACTTTTTATTTTGTAAAATAGTCATTTTTTTCTTCAATAATTATATTTTAAAAATATTTTTTACAAGCAATACATTTATTTATTTTTAATGCATCCAAAGTTATTAATTCCTTTTTATTTTGTTGATTCTTCAATCTATTTATTTTTTCTTTTCCATCACTCTAGACAAAGAAATAAAAAATATTATCCCGAGAAACCAAAATTCTAAAAGGATAAAATCATGGAAAAACGGTGATAGATAGGAAAACAAAAAGGGTCTTATATATGAAGAAAAAAAGTAAGGATTAGAAAATAGTGCAAATCTGCTTAAGCATGTTTGGGAAGGATTTTTTCCCTTGTTGAAGAATTAATTATTCATAAAGTAGGATGCATATTTGTGACTGTTTTGAATATGCAAAGTTATGATTTATATATCTTTTTCATGTAGAAGAGTTGAATATTTTCTTGCATCTAAATAACTAATTATCTTGAATAGTTTTTAGTTAATATATCCACACATAAAATAATTCTAACTAAAATTTATAGCAATAATTGATTACATGTAATTCACTATTGGAATAATTTAAGATTTACCGTCATCAAACAAACCGAGTAAAAGCACCGCTCTTCGCACCATGAATTCATCTGGAATCTGTTGTGCGTTCTCATACAATAAAACTTCAGACTATATAAATATGTGTAGTTATGCAGTATCTATTTACTCTATATATGTGCATAATTTTATGTTTACTCCCAATTTAGTTATATATAGACTAAATGGCTAATTAAAACCTTTAAAATATATCTTCTTGCATGGGTTGCATTATGAAGATGATTTTAAATCATACCATGTAATAATATATAATGAAAAATAGTATTCGTCAAAGATTTCCTTGACCAACTCATCGTTCAGTCAGGTTGGGGATCGTGTAGTCAATTTAGTTGGTTGATGTCTTGGTTTTTGTTTCATGCACCCCATTCTCTCTCCCTCTAGCAATGAAGTAAAAAATGTGGGTCTTCTACCCAAGTCATCACTCATCACATACCTCAGGTGCGATAACATCAACGAGGGATCTCCTACATGTGTCCTGTGTCCAAACTCCATAACACCTTTTATTTAGAGATGGGTGTGTAATCGAGGGACTAACTATAGGGAGTCAAAGAAAAAGTTCATATCAACGAGGGGGCCCTAATCCTCTGGTCGCAATTTAGTGCAGTCCTTGTCTTCAACACTTACCTGAAGCTCCTCGTAGCTTTTCATCTACAGTCATACGAGAATGTTTGATGATACCCAAGAACCGCCTCGTGAGGGTAATTGTCTTAAAATTCTCGTAAACCCATGGGTTTTACAACCCCAAAAAAAACACTAAACCCAGTTGTTCAATAGATAATTGGCAAAACTATATATATATATATATATATATATATAGAGAGAGAGAGAGAGAGAGAGAGAGAGAGAGAGAGAGAGAAATAGATAGATAGAGAGAGATGAAATGTGATATAGACTGGTTTGTATGAGTCAATTACTGTGTCACTGGTTCAACCATCTTGTCTGGTTCAATAACTGGGCCGATTTGACACAGATCTAAAATAACACCTAGGAAAAGGGCCGAGGAGCCATTAGTAACTTTGGGATTGTGGACTTTATTATTCATGCCATTCTTTTATACCTAAAGGTTCATCAACATGTTGGTAGGTTTAATAAAAGTTTAGTGAAGTCGCACCCATTACAAGCACAATATAAGCTAGACAAATACTAAATATTGTCTTAAAAAATTTCCTATATTACACATCTAATTTAACCAAGTGCCAAAAAAATGAAGAATTCAAAAAATGATTCCAGATTTTAAGATAAGAACAAAGTTATTTAGATTCACAGAAAATAAAACTACATAGATGGAGATGAAAAAGAATCTCAAAGTAACTTATGTAGGTCAATTCCTATTATTTTTTTTAATTTAGAATTCTTGATTACTTTAATTATAGCAATTGAACAATTAAATCTGAATTTATTGGTTGATTGTTTTATTAGCTATTTCTATATTTTCTACTTAGGATACACATTATCATGGAGAATCCAATAATTGTCCTAAACTGGAAAAAGGTCTAATGAACAATGCAAACATTTTATGTTGGATCACAAACAGAAAAATATGCTTGAAATTCGTGAGGTGATGTAGCTCTTGAGCTTGCGAAGTTGAATAAAAAAGGTAAAATGAGTGAAAATATAGGAGAAATAAAGTAAAAATTAAATGTATTTAGTTGAAGAGAAATATAAAAGAGACAGGGAGAGATATTAGTAGAAATAAGTGAGAAAGAGTATAGCAAATCCCACTATTGTTTAAACATTATTTCTCCTTTCTTTCTCGACCACCGAAACGAAATATATAGGTAGTAATAATGTTTGTTTAAATAAGTCTTTTCAGAAAGAAAAAATGTTTTTCTACAATAAATTAAAGTATAACTAAGTTAAAATGGAATTTAGAAAAAGTGATAGATAATTTCTTCTAATTACTTAATGTGTTAATTAATTTTAATTTATGAAAAAGTTATTTTCATTTATGTTCTTTTTATTTAATATTTTCATTAAATTATTCATAAAAAAATAGGGAAACATACATGATATATGTGGCAACTTCACAAGCTCTGGATAAGGGGTGGGAAGTGGAGAGCAGGGATTATAAATGAGATGAGAGGGGTGTTTAATGTTTGGGATGGCGAAAGTTAAGGAATTTTGAATGTTTAAAAAAAAAGGGTGGTTATAGAATTAGGAAAATGATACTTTGATGATGTGATGGATTTAAAAATAAATATATATAATAAATAATAGATTTAGAATTAAATGATATAAAATAATATTAAAATAATAGTATGATGTGATGGATTTAAAAATAAATATATATAATAAATGATAGATTTAGAATTAAATGATATAAAAAAAATATTTAAATAATAATATTAGGAGTTGTAATCTATGAAGTTCAGACATTGCTCTTAAATGGCGTGTCAGTGTCGGATACTGATATTTGTATGACACGTATCCATAAAGTGTCTAGTTCAAAAAGTATTTGTTGGATTTCCGACATTCTTACTGTTCTAATACAATTTTAAAAAGAAAAATTACATTAATTTTTTAAAAATTTAAATTTATTGTATAAATTTTTATTATGATTATAAAAATAAAAATAAGAAACAAATCATTTTGAACCAGTCATGAAAAATATTTTTCTGTTTCAAAAGCATATTTATGCACATAAATCTTTATTGTCAATTTATATAATTCTTAATTATATAATATATACATTTATGGCTTCGTATATCTTCTATATTTTAGATATTATATCTTCTTGTCTGTTCGTGTTGTGTTTGTACTACATATATTATGTTATATTATGTTTGTAATATGAAAAATGTGTTCCATGAATCATTATCTTTTAGTAATAAAGGGTGTGGGGGAATTACAAGTGGCCGCAGCTAATGAGAAGGCAGCACACAAGTTGTTGATCAGTCCACTGTTCTATGTTACTTTCCTATCCAGTTTTATTTTTAAATAATTTCTGTATATAATTTTTAATGATATTATCATAGTTAATGCATATTTTAGTTTACAATAAATCTTTAATGATATTGTCAAGTCACGTGTAATCTGGTAAAGTTATTATAATAAAATATTGTAGGCATCAAATATCAACGCCAAACCCTCAAACATGTTAGCGATTCTAATATCAAATGGAAATAAATAATAAAAGGAAGTAAGAAAAATAGATGTTTTGATGTTAGCGATTCTAATAGCGATTCTAATATGTTTCGCCTTTGTTTAAGCAAATAAGAACCTATCTTATTAGGTATCTTCTTTTTTACTATTTTGTTGCATGATTTATTGTTGGATTTTTTCATTGGTTTTAGTTCAATTTTGATTAGTATGTACCAACTATTCCACTAACTCCATATTTTTTTATTACAATATAAGCTAATTTTTATGACAAAAATATTTTAAATTAAACGGATATTGTTGAAATGCTTTCTCCATTTTCATATAATGAACATAAAGGGGCTCCTTTTAAATGAGATTTGTGTTTTTTTGCATTCTAGTTTTTTTTTTCCATAATCTTTTAAAATAGATGTTATAAATGTCAATTATTTTGTTATAAGTTATGGACATTGCCGTTGTATTTAATCAACTCTGTAACTATGGGTATTATTCGTTTACAATAAAATGGTGTCGTGAATACTTCAGAGGTACAATAAAATATATTTTTCAATCAATAATAAATAATGAAATTTAAGTGTAATTATACTTTAAAAAATATTCCCTTATATTATGATGGTGATGATTCAACAACATAAATAATGATTATGAGAATAGTAATATAAGTGATTTGACCTAATACAACCTAATTATATTTGTTTGGAATTTAATTGAGTTAAGTTTTATTTACTATATTCAAATAAAATTGAATTGTACAATGAGTTCGTATATTTCAAATCTAATGACCCTAATTTAACTTTTATATAATAAATGTATAACAAAAAATATAAATATATAATAAAAATACAATTCTATTATAATTATTTTATTTTATCGTATGCATAGTATTTATAATGTATTACAAGTATTGTTATTGCTTTTGAAACTAAGAAATATTGCAAATATTTATTTTGGCATATTTTTTGTAATTTTTTTTTTCAATCATTCAATTTTCATTTTAAATCAAACCTAATCCAAATATTGGGGTGAAGTTGAGTTGAATTTATATAATATATGTAATATATATATATATATATATATATATAATTTAACTTCAATTGAATTAAAATTAATTAGGTTAGGATGAAAATTAAATTAAACTTTACTCAATCCGAACCACTCAAACCTATAATAATGATATTAATAAATTAATAATTATGACGATATTAATTTTGTTATTATTAATAATTCTTATTAGATGTATCATGAGTATTCACACTCTTCAACATGCAATGGATATGTTAAACAAACTCAATATTGCTTAAATTTGTTAAATATTATGCAATATTAAATTGACAGAACATTCTCATGCCTAGGAGATAAAAGAAAAATACTCTGTTATTTTTCACTAGATTTAATATTTTTAAAGGTAGAGAACTTTGTGCTTAACTGAGTTATAAGTTTGGATTCATTACAAACACTATTAATATATTATATATTTAAATACTATATTTGTATTTTAAAAAAAGAATGTTATCTAAAAGATAGTAAAGATCATAAAATACGTTGTTGTTATGATAATATATTAAATTAATTTGTATAAAATGAAATATTTATTATAAAGAAGTTAAAACAATTTAAAAAATATTTTCTATCTTAATTATAATTACAAACATTATGATTTATATCTGTCATAAGAATATGACAGTTAATATTACAAGTGCCATAGAAAGTTTGTTAACGTTACATTTTTTTAATAATAATTTGGATTAACTGATATAGAAAAATATTATTTACTATAAACTATGTATAACAACACAAAAAAAATGTAAAAGAATGATTTTTTTTTTCAATAATAAAAACTAATTTCTCACAATAACTCAACAAACAAGTAAATTTTTAGAAGAAATAGCAAATTAAGGTTTTTCAAATTTCCAAATTGATGTTGTGGTTATGTCATGTGATTAACAAGACTCTTAATAATAAGATTTGAGAATGAATTGAAGTTGAGAAAGAAGAGAAACAGTGAGAAAATATGAGAGGGAGTAATTTTCTTCTCTTTCTAAAGTCACTTCTTATATGCTACTTTTATCTTTTATCTTTTTCACCTAACTATTAGGTTAAAAATAACAAATACCCACTGAAAATCTAATTCTGACCATTACATACAATATAATTTGATTACTTTAATTATTAGGAGAATCTTCACTTTAGTTAGATTCTCTTAATTTAAAAACAAAATTGGAAGGACATTACATATAATCTAACTTTTGCAATTTACTAACAAAATAGTTTTATATTGTTTTAAGATTTCAAAAGTTAAAACGTTTATATCATAACTTATACTTTTATTATACTACTAACTTTTATATCAGTGTGAGACATTTATCTCCATTCCTTTAAAATAGTTTGTCATGTTATCAAATATAAGTATATTTATAAAACTTTTTAGTAACAATTTTGAAAAATTGCCATTATTATTTTATGAAAAACATGATTCTCAGGTATCAACAAATATATCAATGATATTTAGAATAAATAATATAAAATTAATAAAGTTTAAAATTAAATACTTATTTGAACTAAGTGTAGTTCTAAAGATTATTAGAAATAATGTATGTATAAAAATTAGAAGATAATGAAGATGAAATGGAGTCTCTACAAATAAATATTACTTGACAATTTATTTCAATAAAACGTAAAGAAAAAAAATACATTTGCATGTAAACAAATATTTTTAGTGAAACTCAAAGCTAATAACATATATAAAGCATGACTATTTATTAAATAGTATATGCATACAAGTTACTTTATTCGTCAATTTTTTATCAATTATCAAAGATTAAATTTATTGTGTATTCTTATGTCCATAATGATTAATGAAGATTAATTTTTGTAATAACTTGATGTGAAAAATGCATATGCGTTTTTTAACAAAGAATTCTTAGGAAGAGTTATATATAAACTTTTCACCAGAGTTAATCGTAAAATAAGTTTTTAAGTTGAAAAAAAGTCCTTCTATGAATCAAAGTAATGTCTTATAATTTGGAAAACTATCTTCAATGATGAAATTTTATTAATATAAGTCAAACAATTCAAACGAAATCTTATAAATCTCATTTATAAGTAATATAGAATGGAAACCTAAACCACATATTAATTATATTTTAATATGTTAATTATATAATTCTGATCCAATAAGTCTTTAAGAATGAAATGAGAGCATTAAAAAAATATTTTGATGTTGAATTTGAGATGAATTTTTTTGGACAACTTAAATGTTTTTGTAGGAATTAAGGTGACAATGTTAAAATAGAAGAACATCCTTTCAGGTTAAAAATAAGTAATATACCTTTTAATCAAAACATATATATGATTGTTTCTTAAAGTGTATAAATGAATTATAACTCATTTTTCCTATAAATTAAGTATTGAAATTATTATTTGTGATTGATTAACATTTTCTACAATTAATTAATATTATTTTGATAAAGATTTTTTGATTTAATGAGGAAAGACAAAGGAAGAGATAAATAATTAAAATGTATAAAATGTGTTGGATATTAATTTCATCCCAACATAATAGTACAAATTATCTAGTAAAATTTATTAAATAATCTATATTTAGACTATGGACTTAAACTGTCATTATTTATATATTACTCTTAGTATCTAGTGTAGTATATCTTTAGGTTATAGTAAGTTTTGGCTACACTTCAACTCTCACTTTATTAAAACTTGATTTAAGTTTTTCTTTTCAACCTGTTTAGAGTGTCTGATAATATCAGTGTCGTTTGAAGACTCATGACTCTCAAGTGAGACTATTATTCGTGCAACCTCTATTTTGGTTCACTTAACTGACTACGTAGTAGTTATATAAGGAGTTAATTATCATTTAATAAAGAATAACTCTTGTGTTTTACACAAGATCAAGAATTTGTCCTATCGACTTTGATTGTCTTATATTTTGTCTGGTTGTCAATGCCGATCTCGAATATAGATGAAGTATCTACAAAAGGCACATACGTTTAATCAGTCATTGATGGTTGTGACGTTGATCAACCTATTTATAGGAGTAAGTTAGCTTATGTGCTTTTGGAGCTGTACTAATACGTTTTTTCGTAATTAATGTTCTGACACTATGTATGGTTTTATCTCTACTTATTTTTTAAACTTGTCGGTTAGAGTATTAAATGAACTTTAAACAATTTAACTGTTTATAACTGAAAGGATCACTATTCATGTGGTACAACTTTAATAAAAAAATTATATAATTTATTTTATAAAATAAAAATATCAACTAATTAATTTTCTTTACTAAAAAATTATTACAACAAACAAAAATATTTCAATACAAGACCCAAATTATACATATTTATTTATTGAACTTGAAAGCAATAATATAAACTTTACATACTATAATTATTAAATACATAACTTTAATTAACTAACCTATTTTCATCTTGAAATATTTGATTTCCTTTAAAATAGAATATTTTATATTGCATAAAATGGGATTGCATATTTTATATATGAAATACGTGCATACATGTGCTACTCTCTATTAAGGTCTTTAAAAGTCAGAGTAAATAAGTTTTTTTTGATTTTAGTTAAAAAAAAATTTTAGTTTAAATTTTTTATGTCATAAGTGTTAGAAAAAAAAAAAACTGTGTTGGAAAAATCAAGTATTAAAAAATTAGTCAAACAAAAAAGCGTGTTGGAAAAATCGGAAGGATAATGGGCCTGGGCCTAGACTATTTAAAGGCTTAGCCGAGGCCCAGATCGGCGCATCGCAATTGAATCGAATTGAATTGATTTCCTCTCTCCTTCGATTCCTCCTTCCTCGTCTCAGCGACGCCTAGTTACAGCACTCGCTTCTCAAATCCTACCCCTTTTTTTATTTATTTATTTTATATTTTCATTTAAAATTGCAATTCTCCAATATATATTTATTTATAAAAAAAGGAGAAGTAATTTTAGGAGGGGGAGCGATCCCCTAAACACGAAAATTGAAATCTAAATCTACAACAGCACAACACAAAATGGCATTTCACGTAGCTTGTCCAATTACATGGTAATGCTCTATGCTATGCTAACGCTAAGCTATCTTTCTCCATTCCTTTCTTTATTTTTTTCCCCTCTTCTCTTCTCCTCCTTTTCGATTACAATAACCGGACTCTATTATATATATACACTTTCGCTTCACACTCTTGCCGTTTCGTTTTCTTTCTGTTGCGCTGTGCGTTTTCTGCAGTCGCCGAATCTGTTTCTGCGCGCTAGGGTTTCCGCGGGCGCTTCACGCACCGGACGACGGTTCCGCTGCCAATGGCTTCGCGCACGACGTCGCCGCGCTCCGCGACTTCCTCGCCGACACATGCAGGGACGATGTCACCGTTCAGGTTTCTGTCCCCAAGGTTCTGCCGCCGCCTCCGCCGCCGCCGGACGGTCTTCCTCTCAACGCCGACGCGCTCGATGAGTCCGCCTCCATGAAGGCCAAGCGCATCGCGCTGCAGCGCAAGGGCGCCGCCGCCATGATCGCCGCCGAGGAGTACGCTCGCCGCTTTGAGTCTGGCGACGTTGTGGTGAGCCTTCTGTTCAATTTTTTGACTAGGAGTGTTTGCTGTTTTATGGAATTTAATTTCGTTGCTTCGTGTTAAATGCTGATTTTAGGTCACTGCCTGTTTGAATTTTGATGTTGAATGCATCATTGTCACTGTAGGGATTATTGTGGTTTTGGCATCTGCGTTGTGTTGAACATTGAGTACTGTTGTTGTTTTTCTGTATGTGTAGGTGTAGAAGTGATTTTAATTGTGGTGTTTTTTTTGTGTGCTGGGTCTTAATAATGTGATGCTTGATTTAGCAGAATACTCCAGGAAATGTTACCGGAGAGGAGCAGGGGCAAGCCAATAGGAGCTATTGTCGAATTTGCAAGTGCGGAGAAAATGAAGGAAGTGAGAAAGCTCAGAAGATGCTGTCCTGCAAAAGTTGTAGTAAAAAGTACCACAGGAACTGCTTGAGAAGTTGGGGTCGAAATAGAGGTGAGAAGTTGTATTTTGCTCATGTGTATGTCGGTGTGGTCTAACTGCTGTATATTCTCACGTTATGCGTTCCTTTATGGCAGATTTATTTCATTGGAGCTCATGGACCTGTCCTCTTTGCCGAATTTGTGAGGTAAGGAGTGGTGTGTGATGCTAATGGGCTTGTACTTTTCATGTATTGTTTGTTGGAAGGCTCATGTTAGTTGTGAAAATGGTTTCTGGCTTTGTAATTGATCATACTCTCCTCTAGCTATCTATTTTGCAAAGTATGTTTGTATCGCCCTCCCTAGAATGGAAGCAGCAGTGCTCTAACACCAGTGGTAGTTAATGTTATTTCCTTGATTATGTGGTTTGCATATCATATACTTTTGTTATTGTAGCTTGACTTGAAATTTGATATTTATTTTTTGGCAATTGAATGAAATAGGACATTTTCTTTATCAGTATAGAATGGAAAGGTTTCTATGTGTATAACTTCTCTTTTGTTAATTACAACAAAGTCTTATTTTATACCAGGTCCAATCATTGCCATTGGGATGTCTGCTGTCATTTAGTTTCATGTGTATATGTTTTATCTTGAAATTGTTAAGTTTGGAGATTATGGCATTATGTGGTCATACGACTGAGGCATGTATTTTAGCAGTTCACTGTGACCCTAATAATAACCTGCTTTGTGTATATACTGGTTGATTTTAATGTCTTCAGAGGGTTACAACCCTTCTACACCACACCGTCTAAATATCCCTGAAATTCAGTTATTATTTTCATGTGAAGTGTTTAGAATAGCTGGCTTCTCATGTGCTTCACCTTGATGTTCCATTGACACTGATGAATTTGATAAGTATCCAAGCCCAGGGGAACCCACCCTCAAAAGCTATCTATTAAGGGGGAAAAACCATACTCTTAACTACTACTACACCTGAGTATCCCATACTACTTGCTGTGGGACTTAGGCAACCTATAATACTTAAGTTCCTATCAAAATTGAATGTCTTTATAGAAAAGTTCCATATACCAGATGATATTTAACTAGTCTAACGCTTAATTTCATTCATCCAGGCTTGCAGAAGGACCGGTGATCCTAGTAAGTTCATGTTTTGCAAAAGGTGCGATGGTGCTTACCACTGTTACTGTCTGCAACCTCCTCATAAGGTAGAGTCTGTAACACTTAATAGCAAACTTAATATTGATTTTATACTTGGTATTTTATTCTTTATTGTACATAATGCAGAGTGTTTGTAATGGGCCCTATTTGTGCACAAAACATGCAAGGTGTCACAGTTGTGGATCGAATGTCCCTGGAAATGGACTAAGTGTGAGGTATGAATTCTGAATAGTTTAGCTTTTGCTTTGATTCTTACTGTTTTGAGGATTTATTGTGATATACCCTTCTGTTATGACTCTATTGATGCTTATAGGAATTTGTAAGATGAAAGATAAGTTAGTTTTTTAGTCAAAGTCCATCTTCCTGGTTGAAACAAAGGAAAAAATTGACGTTTTCTTCTTCCAAGTATTACCCTCCTTTATTTTATGTTAACTGTATATCATCAACAGTTGCCTTTTTCTCTAAGAGTTACAGAAATGATAAGTGGTGCTTTGTTTAATATTTAACTCATGAATTTAAACACTTTATCTTCCTCACTTTTGAAGTATGTGACTGTATTTTCTTTTTTTAATGTCAGACATGTGCAAGCCTAATAGGATACTCAAAGTAGTTTAAAGTTTTCTTTGTCTTTATGTTTTACACGGCTCCATAGCAGTTGATTCCTCCCTTTCCTTGCAGATTCATATTTTAATTCAGGGATGGACTTACCATTCTTTCTTTGTTTCCTAAAAAATGTATAGGTGGTTTATGGCATACACAAACTGCGATGCATGTGGAAGATTATTTACAAAAGGGAACTACTGTCCTGTTTGCTTGAAGGTTAGCATGTTAGCATCTCTGCTAATATTCCTTTCTTTAATGGTTTGCAGAATAAAATACAACCCTGCATCATTGGGGGAAGATCCTAGAACAATCTTCGAAGAAATTTCTTTCTATTTTGTGTGTGTATTAATTTTTCACAGAACTTATCTGCAGCCTTTCATATTTCATTTATGATATTTTGAACCATGAACCAAATTGAAAGACAGCTTGTGCACTCACCTGTGCATGCACGTTGGGTTTTTTTATTATTGTCTTGAAGTGTGATATAGGTTTGTACAAGGTCTCTTGTCCATCTCTAATATTACGCCGTAATTACTTGTATATAAGTGAATTTCATCTTGGCCTCTCTTCCTTATCTCTTTTTTCACCCACCCTGAATACTAGGTCATATTTTGAAAAAGTAAAGAATGAGGGCCGAACAGGAGTTCTTAATGCTCACTGTATGTTTTTGATTTATTTTGTAGGTTTACAGAGATTCAGAATCAACACCAATGGTTTGTTGTGATACTTGCCAGCTCTGGGTACATTGTCAGTGTGATAATATCAGGTTAGTTTACCCCTCATATTTGTGAAGTTGGAATGCTTTTAATCTTTTATGTATCATATGGACTGTTTTTATGTGCAATTTTGGAATACGTGTTGAGGAACATTCTGCTGTTTTATTATGCTGTAGTGTAGACATTGATTACATTTTAGTTAATGCCCGCTGTAGTAATAATGCCTGGTTGATTAGTATTTGGGCTTTAATCATGCAACTGTATATCTGGAATGGAAGGTATTGTATGGTTTACTTGTTGTGCAATACACACTTAAATTGAAATTAACACTTCACTAAAGTAAGTTGCACTGTATCTATGAGTTACATACTTTGTTACACTTTTACAGATTAGTTTCTATGAATATTTCTGTTTCTAGTTTTTTATCAATATTTTTGTTTGAATGGTGTTCTTGTTGATTTGTCACGGCCTACTCTATAAATCACGACTTCATTGGACTATGCCTGTTTTTGACAATGACATTAGTAGACTCTTGTTTTGGAATAAATGTTTTGCAGTGATGAAAAATATCACCATTTTCAAGTGGATGGGAATTTGCAGTATAAATGTCCCACATGTCGTGGGGAATGTTATCAGGTATGTGCTATATGCCTTCGATATATAATTACTTCTTTTTTGGTCCCCCATGGAAAAACGAGAGATAAGTAAACCTTGATCTTTTACTCTCTTTATCCCCCTTGTATGGATCTGTATGCTTCAGGTCAAGAATCCTGAAGATGCTGCACAAGAGATTTGGAGGAGAAGGAATGTTGCTGAGAGAGATTTGATTGCTAGCTTGAGGGCTGCAGCTGGTTTGCCTACTCAAGACGAGATATTTTCCATTTCACCATTTTCAGATGATGAGGATAGTGGGCCTTTGAAATTAAAGAGTGAATATACCCGTTCCTTTAAGTTCTCCCTGAAGAATCTGGCCAATGACTCACCAAAGAAGAAATCTTCAAGCAAAAAAACTGCTAAGAAAAAAGACTCTGAGTCATTTATGACTAATAAAATTGACACACACAATAGTTTTGAAGGACACAGTGATGTTAAATCTTTGCATAGCTTAGACGATGATAAAAATGATGATATACAATCCCAGAGAAATGATGGTCTAGATGTTTACTCATCACCTGCTACTGGAAGCTTGAGTCAAACTGAAGCATCTTGCCCTATTATTCAACCGGGAATTTTGAAGCATAAGTTTGTTGATGAGGTGATGGTCAGTGATGAAGAGAAGAAACCTAGAGTTGTTAGAATTAAAAGCAACAAGGCACATATTCTGGATAGTGAGGAGGAAAGTGGAAAACAGAGTGTTAAAACTCAGAATGTGAAGGGGAAGAAGTTGGTTATAAATTTGGGAGCCCGGAAAATTAATGTGGCCAGTTCCCCACGGTCTGATACGTCAAGCTGCCAAAAAGATCAAGATCTGGTGACTGTTAATGGTATACATCTTTATGACTTGAGAAATAGTAATTGCGTGTTTAATTTTGTAAAAGTGGTACATGGCTTATTTTTCAGTCAATTCTTTCTCAAAGTTAAATCATTGACCCATTTTAGACATTATTGGGGAGAAAACTTTTAATCTTCCTGTCAAATAATTGCTAATGTGTAACAACAATACAGTAACTGTTTGATTTCGATCTGTTTTTTGTGTGTATATATGCATGTGTTCCTGAATGGTTTGATTGCTCTCTTTTGTGCTGTTTCTTTCCTCTTTCATTTTTGTGTGATTTTTCCCTTGATATTTTTTTTCAGGAAATGAAGATATAAGCCAATCCAAGAAGGGAGAAAAAATTGCGTTGGAGAGACAAGATGACACAGCTAGACATATTGATGGTAAAGGTATTCCCCCCACACCACAAACTTTGTTTATTGCCTTCCATTAATTTATCTTATGTTGACGTGGGTTCTCTTGAATACAAAATTGCCCGATGTTCATGTGATCTTCAGGAAATAGAGTTGATTCTGGACAATCAAAAATTTTCAAGGTTTCGGGAAGGGAAGGAAATTTGATTAAGCTGGGAAAAGTTAAGCCAGATGTTTCTGAATTCAACCTGACTGCCCGTAAAGGCAATATGTCTGATGGGCGTATAAAACCTAGTATTGATGGAATGATTGGTCAGGTTGGAATGAAAGCCACATCAAGAGGTGAAAAGACATATTTGGGGAAGCAATCAGAAGGTAGCTCTGATGCAAATGAGGAGATAGATGACAACAATAACCGGACACCCTCGTATTCTTTGCCAAAAGATTCTAAACCTTTACTAAGATTTAAGTTCAAGAAACCCAGCATTGAAACTCAAAATTCTCCTCATAGGGAGGAGGAGAAGACAACAATCAAGGGCCAGAGGTCAAAAAGGAAGAGACCTTCACCTTTTAAAACATCATTTACTGAGTCTGAAGGAGTAAGTCAATCACATCAAGACAGTGCAATGGATGAGATCATGGATGCAAACTGGATTTTGATGAAATTGGGAAATGATGCAATTGGAAAGAGAGTTGAAGTTCATCAGACATCTGACAATTCTTGGTTAGTGCCTTCTATATGCCTTTTTGTATAGCAAACAAGTGGGATGATGCATCGTACACATTAGTTTTTTTATATGTATTTTCCCCCCCTTAGCAATATATTTCAGTTCATGCTTCTTGACCTTCTCATTTTTGTTCAGGCACAAGGGAGTGGTTACTGACGTAGTTGAAGGCACTTCAAAGTTATATGTTGCATTAGACGATGGGAAAGTGAAGACCTT
>Ga0123342_1003396_pt1 | contig 25598 bp, 16 predicted proteins | sample Turbeawhitnodule_FD_89960 | JGI IMG/M metagenome (GOLD analysis project Ga0123342, IMG submission 89960) | Root nodule microbial communities of legume samples collected from Mexico - Turtle bean Mexico white nodule | ecosystem: Host-associated > Plants > Roots > Nodule | place: Mexico: Nepantla... | reverse complement strand
CCACTACTCATGACCCAAACACCACTAAGCACGACTTCAGCAACTACCTACTTGGCCCACACGAACCAAAGCCCAAGTCAACCTATAAGAAAGACTTCTGAGAGGGGGAAAAGGTACGTTTTTGAATCTATCTGAAACATTGAGAAAAGAGGAGCACTGACTTGAGCGTCGGAGTGCAATCGCAGGTACCCCCGCCGACTGGACGTGCATACGCGCAGAGGAGAAAGGACTAGAAGAATTAAGTAGCTGCTGGACAACAACAATTAGGTACTGACGTGGAACAACATCACTCTAACCCTGACATCCTCACAGGTACAATTCGATACTAAAAAGTTCATTTTCAATCAAATATACCCTTCGAACAGTGTTAAGCCTTTCATTTGCTATCTCCGCTCCATGATAGTTTAATACTTTGTATTCATAAGAATATTTTAATTCCATTTATTTATATTTATTTATTAAAATGATTTTAATTCTTCAAATATATGATTTTAAAAATGGCTTTTGCTGGAGTCAATTAAATATGACCTATTTCTTTATAATTTTAAAAAAAATCATAATATCTATATCTTTTTCATCTTGTTTTATGGATTGGAATTTTTTGAAATGTTAAATGAATCTTCTAAATTGTATAATCGTAAAATTATTATAATCTAAAAAAGTGATGGCAACTGAACATTGAATCAAAATAATCCTATGTGGACGCAACACGGCATAGAATTTTGGCAGTTCTTGAATCTCATGGCAGGAAAAATGAAGGTGCGTAATGGATCAAGAATTTAATTTAACTTGCTCATAAATGAGATTAACGTTGAAGAATGACGCTGATAAAATTACATGGGTCAAGAAACTCGTCATTGACATGATTTCACAATTTTATAAATTTAACTTAATAAAAATTACAAATATCATAAATGTGTTTAGCCAATCAGAAACAAATAGAGTGGGTGAAAATAAATTAAAATAAAAAATAAAGGAAATAAAATATGTTAAAAATATTAAAATAGAAGACATTTATCTAATTTGAAAATAACTTTTTTGAGTTGATTATTCGTTGAAACGAAGAAAAGTTAGTTCTAAAGCAAAATAATTAGTTATATTTGGTTCTCTCTTTCAAGTAATTCAATAAATGTAGTAGTTATTATTTATAAAGTCTATTTGAAATTACGTTATCCAAATTAAGTCTATTTGAAACTATTTTAGACAGGACTATCTGAAATAATATTATTGTATCATAACATGATATCAAATATTTTGTAGGCAAGTCTCCTTCTTTTGTCACCGATTTCAAGAAATACAATTTAGTATTACCAGTTTGCCTAAACCCAATTGGGTACATGATGATCTCCACCTTTCGTTTTTTGAAGGGCAATATACTTGAAAAACGATATTCTTAAATAAGAAGACATTATTGAATTAGAAGTATTTTAAGCATATATTTAGCAATTTTACATACACGAATAAAATTGTAACGAAGATAACGATTGTCTTTCTTCTCAGTCGGTATACCTTCTCTTCCCTCTACTCGAATGATCTTCTTGTGCTCCTCTGTTTCTCATGATCTTCAAAATCAGATGGTACCGGTAAAAGATACTTTGATACTCAAGTAAGACTTCGTTGTTCAACATTCAATGTTATTAGTACTAAATGATGACGTACCTTATTTTTGAAATTTATATCTATTTATATGATTATCGTGTACCTTTTGTTATTGGACCGGATTAAGAATTTGGATCATAACTAAGAATATATTACCTAATACTTGATTATTAATTAGTCTCGTTAATCTTCCATTTGGGTTAATAATTTCGGTCACATCAATCGATCCTAACCGGATACTTAGGCCTCAGTATCGTACGAACCCAACCAGTACAGTTAATATTTACTGATGAAACTTCGATCAATATGGGTATGACAATGAAAAAAAATGGTCCGAGAATAAGTTGCGAGAAAATTCACAGAACAGAAAACAAAACCTTTAGAATATGGATGTCTGAGAATAAGTCGTGTGAATATAATGCTGTCTGTTTGTTTGGTACTAGATTAGTGTATATACAGACAGAGGGTTACGAGATAAAGGGCGTGAGAAAGTGGAGAGTTGCAGAAATGTGATCAACTGGAAGTACGATTATGAGCATTTGCATTTCTATTGTTAGCAATAAGCACATCCTGTTGGGTCCGTCTGAGAGGTTGTGGAGGTGGTGGTGGCCTTGAAGTTTGAGTTTGTGTTGGCGTAATTATTCGCTGCGCAATAGACTCATCGTAAGGCTGACTTAAATCTAGACTTCCACGCATTCGTCCAGTGGGAGCCCAATTCTGTTCTGATGGCGTACTGAATAATTCATCAGGCCGAGAAACTGACTGTGCTGTGTTTCCTCTTTTTTGATCCCTCTCACTTGCAAAAGGTGTGCCTGCAACATTGCTTTGATTTTGGACAGAAACTAGTGGTGGTGTCCGTCTAGCAGGCTGATGAGCAGCCATACCCCTAGCTTGTTGGGTATGAGCAGTGGTACCAGCTGGAGGAACATTCCTAGCATGCGAAATACCTTGTCGGGCAGCCGGTGCAGCAGCCCTGCCCGCCGCCTGTAAATTTCCAGATTGTGAAACACCTTGCTGGATGTGAGACCATTGGGTAGTAGATGGTCGCATTGGTGGGGGTGGTCGGAAATTTAGAGGCAATCGAGGTGGCCGATTATTCAGAGCTTGCTGCAGGTGTGAATTTCCAAAATCAGATAACGAACTAGATCTGGATTGGTTCTGCAATTGAGTTGGTGTTGATGTAGATCTGGATTGGTTCTGCAATTGAGTTGGTGTTGATGTGTTCTTTACTTGTACACGATTCTGATTTCAATGAGAAGTAAAAGGTAAGTGCAAGAGACATGGACTCAAAGTAACTCAGAAATTTAAGGTTCTAACGAATGATTTTGAACTCCATAGTGAAAGAAATTAATTACAGGCATCAATGATTTTTACAGTATAAGAAATGAAGAATACCAACTCAATATAAAGTATAATAGACAAATGCACATCTCCAAAGGTTGCCCTGACGTCTATATAATTTCTTTTAAGATAAATAAATATCATTCTTTCCTGAAACCAATTTTCTTGTTTCCCACTGATCTTTTTCTTGGATAAGAAATGTAACAGCTACTCCTGATTTCTCGACGGTATATGTTTTAAAGCATGCTAATATGGAAGTGCAATCACCCAAAAAACTGATCCAATACGGAATAATTATATACGAGGAAAAATTGGTTTGTACCTATCAAGGAAAAGGAAAATCGAAAAATGGTTAAGGTGGTTTGAATAGAATGCTACTACGGGTGATCCAATGATTTTTAACCCGATGTGACCCATGTACTTGACCTTACCTAGTGGAATTTGACTATTACACTGGGAAAAAAATAAACAATTTAAGTTCAGAACATTATTATTATGATCTAGTGTTTCAGTTGTCAATTTTTCCTTTCAAGGTACCACAAGATATTAACACTGAAAGATAAGGAACATAACATAGAACAGAAAGTACCAGTGCATCCTCAAAAGCAGTCCCTAAAAAAAGGTAGTAATAATTTAGAACAAAAAAGTAAACATAGAGCCAACAAACCAACCTGTGTTGCAGTGTGATGCCGAAATGCAGGTGGATTCATTGGGGATCGAGAAAAACGTTGCTGTCTTTCAGTATCACTTAGTATGGCTTTCAAAGTATCTACAGTAGTAGAGCTAGGCAAAGGAATATGAGAAGAAGAGGTATTGGTAGATAGCAGAGAATTATTTAAACCCAATGCCTGGGATTGGACTGGGAGGGCCTGAACAGCTACTGGAGTTCTAGTAATATGTCTTGGCACTGAGGATGACCTACCATACTCGTTAACTGAATTCATATGATTCATCTGCATCTGCAAATTGTTTGGTGCCAAAAATTGATTACGCATGGCAGAGTTAACAGCAGAGTTATTGTCACGACCTGCAGATTCCTGATTAAATGCTGGAGAAACAGTATCAGGCAGAACAGGTAGCTCAGAGGTACCAACCATTGGGACATCAGACCTATTACGGGCAACATAAACCCCAGAGAAAAAGTCATCTATTTGAGCAGCAACATTTCGATTAACACCAGGAGAGTTCATACCCAAGGAAGTTGAATTTGGAGCGACAAACTGATTTTGAACAGATGCCTGGAAAGGTTTTCTATCTACAATTTCAGAACAGTCCATTGTCTCCAAATGATCATCATCTTCAGTGAGGTCAACAGTCCCAGGAGAGCAAGTATATTCCTGTGGTTCAGTTTGTTCCTTTTCATAGTTGGGGGCCTTCTTTTGCATCTTATCCACATCATGATCCTTTTCCGTGACTGCCTTCCAAGATCCATCAGCAAGGACAATCACTTCCGTAATGCTCTCACCAACATTTTTCAGGATCTTTATTTAAAAAGAAAAAAAAAATAGAAGTTTATTTTTCATTTCTTTACAACCTTTCATTAACCCTAGGGTCAATTTGGTGTAACCTTAAAATTTGGAAGTGTGCAGTGGAGGTTCGAGATTAGCATAAAAAAATAACTTAAAATTTCCACTCCCAAACTTAAGGTGACGCCAATAACCAACATTTTTCAGGATCTTTATTTATTTTTTAAATAAAAATAGAGGTTTATTTTTCATTTCTTTACAACCTTTCATTAACCCTAGGGTCAATTTGGTGTAAGTGTAACCTTAAAATTTGGAAGTGTGCAGTGGAGGTTCGAGATTAGCATAAAAAATTAACTTAAAATTTCCACTCCCAATCTTAAGGTGACGCCAATAAACAATTGATAACTCAATTGAAGGATTAAAGTAAATCAACTTACCTCAACCATGTTTCGGTCAAGTCGAATATCAGCATAACAGACATACTGATTGCAATGAGGGCAGCGCCAGGATGGCCTTTTTGAATTGATACTAATGAAGTTGTTAAAGTCAAAACACTACAGTAACAACAGAACAGAAATATGTCAGGCAGAAGGGAAGAAACAGATGGGGAATATATAAATATTTACATACTTCCACATTACACAAAAAGACTTGTAACAATCAACCACATAAATTTATCACTTTAGAGGAATGTCAATGACAGTCTTTCACTCTATAATTTATTGAAATTTATTCGAAATCACTAATTTTAGCAGGTTTCACTTCCAAATCAGAAAAGTCACTAAATTAGAAATGGGATCCACCAAAATCGGTTATTTCCAATAAATTTTAGTCAGTTGTAGTGTGTGACAAAGAAAGTGTTGTTAGCATTCCTCTTCCACTTTTTCTTGAGAAGTAATTATTCTACATACATTTAAGCAATTCTAAGTACTATTATACGGATCAAATACTAGAGATAATGGCATAAGTTAAGTGTTAAAATAGCTGCTTATTATTTTGTTGTAAAGCTTTTATAAAGCTACTTTTTTGGTGTACCTAGCTCTTGGCTAAGAGCCATAGGATGTAGCCTCTTGGTCAAGGAGGATACCATGACAATTTTGAGAAAAAAGCTAGCTAGTGCTATTCCCACTGAAGATGCCAAAAGCCTGACTTCCAACTGTGTTGTTTTGTGGCAATCTCTCGAGCCTGTGTCTGGGAGATACTCAGATCCTTCAAGACATGTTTCTTTTGGAAGAAGTTACAAAATAAGTTTGCTAATGATAATGAGTGTCTCTTTGATGTAATTCAAATAGTAGTCTCCTTCAAAAAGAGTAACCATGATATGGTCTCATGTAGCAAAAGTTCAGACTACAGTAAAATAACTGAAAAGATTTCTTCTAGCAAACTCATTGGAGAATATCAACAAAAAACTTGATAATTATACACAGTCCTCAATGTACAACCTGCCTTTCTCAATCTATGGAAGGTCACATGATCCATATATAATTGACTTAGGTGCCTCCAAATCACATTTCTAGTAGTTCTTCTCCAAAAATTACTTACCTTGATACTGTAGTCAATGGATCTAAAGTTGCATCTCAGGAAAGTGGTCAAGTTCTTTTATCTCCTTTAAATCTTAATTTTGTTTTGCACATTCCTCATTATCCTTATAACTTAATTCTTTTAAGCCAATTAACTCATTTATTAAAGTGTTCATTAACATTTGATGTCAATCCCTTTGTCATAAAAGAACATAGTACAAGTTGTTTGATTGAAGAAGACATGAATCACAAGGTCTCTATGACCTGAAAACAATCCCTCATGTGTCCTATTTTGTAACCTCAGCTCCAAAGCTTTTGTATAACCTTTTGGGTCACTCAAATTTGGCAAAGTTTAAGATCATGATTCCTAGTCTCAAGAAACTTCCAGTTTTAGATTGTGAATCATGTCAATTTAGACAAACATGTTCGGTCATCTTTTCCTAAGCAAACTGAAAAAAAATGTGACTTGACTTTGTCTACAAAACATTTGGGGATCGAATCATGTCACATCTTTTGGTTTTATATATTTTGTAACCTTCACTGATAAATTCTTTCAATATTCTTGGGTTTATCTAATGAAAGATAGATCTGAACTTTTATTCATATTTATGTCTTTTAATGAAATTAAAAGGAAAGATAATCAAAATCTTCATAAATGACAATGCTAAATAATATTCCTTCCATACCATACACCACAAAAATATGGCATAATAAAGGAAATTTCATTGAAATTGCACATTCCATATTGTTGAAAACAAATATTTTGGTACATCATTAGGGAGATGCAGTTCTCACCACAAGGGACATTCCTGTGTTCATTCAACATGTTTTCCCTATTCCATCCTTTGATTATTCTAGCTCCTTCTAACTCAAAAATGCAAATCTGACTTCATCCCATACTCATAAATTAGTAGACATTACCTCAATCTAACAAAGGTATTGTAGTTTCACACAAAATATGCTCCTGCTATTCTGGAGGAGACAAGGTTGACAAATTCCATGCAATAGATAGACCCATGAACCCAAATCAGAAGCTAATGGTGAACCAAGGTCGACCTTTTTTAGATGCAAAGAGATCTAGGAGGTTGATGGGAAAACTTACTTATCTCACTATTACGAGACCTAATATTTCTTATTTAGCTGGAGTTGTTAGTCAATTAATTTAGAATTCTCACGTTAACCACTGGAATATTTTAATTTTCATTCTCAAGTATATCAAAAAAGCTCCAAGATAGTATAGCTACATAAGGACAAGGAAAATGCTCAAATCTTAGAATTGTATGATGCAGATTGGGTTGGTTGTACCATTGACAAGATATCCACAAGATAATTGTGTATTCATTGGAGGGAATATCAAGAACAAAGTGTTGTTGTTTAGTCCAGTGCAAAAGCTGAATATAGATCTATGGCTTTGGCTACTTGTGAACTTGTATTGTATGGATTAAGCAATTCTTTCAAGAGTTGAAAGTTGAGCAAATGAAATTGTGTTGTAATAATCAGAAAGCTCTTCATCTTGCCTCTAATTCAATGTTTCATGAGATATCACACATAGAAATCAAATATCATTTTTGTCAGGGAGAATCTGTTGTCCAAGGAACTTAGTACCAGATATACCAGCTCCATTGACCAGCTAGCGAACATTCTAATTAAGTCTCTGGGCCTAGAATTCAGTTTATATGTTTCAAGCTTGGTGCATACACTTTATATGCTCCAACTTGAGGATAAGTGTTGAAATAGTTGTTTGTTATTTTGTTGTAAAGCTTTTATAAACCTACGTTTTGGCCGTGCCTAACTTTAGGCTGGGAGGAGTCGTAGGCTGTAGCCTCCTTTTCATTATATATACAAAATACATCTGCTGAGAAGACACAATGACTTATGGTCATCCTCTAAATTCAAGTAGTGACAATGGGCTTTATCGCATAATACACTTCTAAACTCAATTTTAATAACTGTGGTAAGTAACATGTTAGGACCCACCCTAATCATTTTCCACATTAAGTGATGCTAGTGCAGGAAGAATCACCTGGAAATGTTTGCATGATCGCCCTTTAACAGGAGTCTTAATACGTGTAAAGCTGTTTGTACAGATAAAACACAAGACCATCAACTTAAAAACCATTACGAAAAGAGAAAGATTATCATAAAAATTGCAAAAAACACAATGTACTTCAAAGATAATTGAGCAAATTGTCTTAAGCACAATTTCCGCACGGTAAAGCATTCTAGTAAAAGGCAATGAGCCTAAGAATAAATATAACAGAAGAGTGATAGAAAAACCATACTCACAAGATAGAAAACATAAAAAAATTATAGCTAATGACGACAACAACACTGAAAAAACAATGTTAAAATCGCGAGAATTTTCTGAAGCTGTAGTGAACAAAACTTGTATGTCCAATTAGATTGTAACTCACAAAAGGCATATGTTTATGTACGTGAACTAGCAACAATTGCTGAGCATGGAGAATTATATCAGGAAGAACCAATTATCAAGCATTCAAAATATTGTAGTGTATTAGTTACGAAAAACAAGATCAGAATTAGATCAAGAAACAGACTGCCAGGTTCTGTTTGGATAAATAGAAATATAAAATTCATTATGATGGATACTAAAAAAATCATCATTAGGAAAATTGAAATCAAGATAAAAAGAAAAATTTCACACTAAAATATTTTAAATAATTTATATTTATTAATGCCATAGATATTCAATTAAGTGCTTTGGGGAAGCCACATATTCAGTGTTCATTCATATCTAACTGTATGTAGCTGAACATGAAAAGGCAGAAAACAGCCAATTAAAGAGGACTTGTTACCTCTGACTTTCCATAGTGAATACATAAAGCAGTTCTAACTAAAATTCAAACACAAATATAGCAAACGAAAACTAGATTTAAAGAAAACAGTATTGGACCATCAACATATTAATTGTGAACACACAATGGATAAGAGCACAAATGACTAACTCCATGGTTCTTCAAATTTAAGGTCAGTAAAGGGCCAAATTTCTAAGGCACTAAATCCATAGACAGTGAGAGACTAAAATAGATCTCCAACAAAAACTACCATCTATGATACTACTATGCCCGATATTAAAGATGGGAAATCTAGCAACTGATAAAGCAGAGAATAAAAAGTGATCACTGATCAGTGGTTTGAACAAAGAATATTACAGCATACCTTATTGGACAACTTAGCGAAATCTGTGAAGCCCCCTCAATAATATCCGAATCTTGTTACAGGTAAAAGAATAACAATGAATTATCAATGGTGGATTAATACAAATAAGAATAAGATGTAGGTTTTTTTTCTGGAGTAAAGTCGTTATACATATCCAAATCATACCAGAATCAACAGAGGTAACAACAGGCTGGAGATAATCTTGAAGTACTGGATCTTCATGCAAGGGTGTAAAACTCATATATGCAACGAGTACAGTGTAACGACCTTCACAATGATAATGCTTACAATTCAGAAAGATGCAGATATTGAAAGCTAAAAGGATGACAGGGAAGAATAGTAGTTTTAAATGATTACCAGTGAAGTGGCCCACAGCTTGAAGAAGATTTGTCCCAAATTTAAGCATACCAGTCACATCAGTTGGCATTTGTGGTCCAGGATCCTGATTAACAAAATGACAGTTAAAAGTTTATGCCAAACTTTACAAAAAAGTCTACTAAATTTTAGAATGTGTGAGCAAATATACAACAAACCATTTGAACACTAGTCCTATTGATTACTCCTTTTCCATTGAGGAGAAAACTACAACATATGCAATAAAAAGGTCAGTCAGCATCAACATAGAATCCATCCACACGTTTAATATGTTCAAAAGCAACCATACTTCACTTGCTGAGGACTTATGAGGCATGCTGATATCTCAATGTTATCTATCTGTGCCACCAATAAAAACTGCAAGTTGAAATAAGTAATATAACTTAGAACATAAACCAAAAATAAAAAATAATAATATTGGGTGTATTCAAATTACAAATAAAAAAACAACAATGATATTACTATTATTGTTACCGAAAGCAAATTGTGACTGAAGGTACAAAAGAGTCTAAAATATGCTAAACATTACATAAAAAATGAAGCAAGCAACATCTTGAAATATGAGAGAACGAAAGAAAAATCCATATTATTTTATGATTCCCAAAACCCTAATATGAATGTATAGGTCAATTCTGATAAATGAAAAATTAGAAAATATGGACAATGCACAATACATTTTGATAATATATACCACCTTGATATGTGTACCAATAACAGATATCCTATACTAATTTAGTTATTTACATATTTACAACACTACCACTTCAGCCGGTGGATGAATGTCAATCATTCGCAGCTTGCCAATAAGCTGCTAAATCACTCAGTAGGAAGACCCTAGTTAAAACTAGGAGAAAGTATCATACAATGGTCTGCCAAAGGGAGACTTTGTAAATATACTGAGTCCATTGTGAATAACTTCTCCCAATAAGGCAGTACATTTGGTGAAGAATATAAAGATCATTAGGGTTCTAAGGTACTACTAAAGCAGTGTGGTCTTGGCCTACCATATGAAGGCCTTAATGTACAGACGACAGTGCCAAAGGTGGCTGAACTCTGGGCCTGAGCAAAATATGATAATAGTGAAGGTGCCAAATGTTGCAATGAAGGCAGTAAATAGAGGGGCACAACTAAGGTTGCATATGTTGTAATCAAGGCAGCAAATAGAGGGCACAATGAAGGTGTCAAATGCAGCAATGAAGACAGTGAATTGAGGACACAATGAAGGTGTCAAATGCTGCAATGGAGATAGTGGACGGAAGGCACAATAAAAGTTCCAGATGCAGCAAATTGAGGGCATAACAAAAGGTGCCAGATGCTACAATAACGAAAGCTAAGAGGGCTGCGATGAAGGCAACTGTTTTTATTTTTGCACAGGCAGTGTCCCCAAATTGGAGCTTTGCTACCAAGTTAAAAGAAAAGGAAGATAATAAGCTTTACTACCATCTTAAAATACAATGAGAGAAGAAAACAAGCTCATAAATATTATTTAGTGAATCCTAAAAGGTACAAGTCTCTAATAAATTAATCTTCACCAACCATCTGGATTATCCCCCCAGGTATTAATCATAATTCACAAAGGATTATGCCAGATAAAATTTTGTATAAAGCCCGAGTTTATCACTGCACCAAGTTTTGAGAAGTTGTGATACTTGAAATGAAGTCCCAAATTAGATAATAACAATATTAAAAATGAACATTGGCAATTCATTTGCATACCCAAAACACACTATATAGCCCCAGCTGAACAAAACAAGTCAATTTGAGCTATTCTTACAATTTTGTCTTTAACAAATTCACTCTTTGTAATATGAAAATCGACCACAGAAGCTCCATATCCAGGCTGCATTGCAGGTAAAATAATATTAAATATGTTTTCAACATGAAATAAGAACTGAATTGACAACTCACAAGGAACCACCTCCTGGACCTCAATTGATGCAAGTATTGAACCCAATTTAACATTAGGGTAGAACCTGCTTGAAAATCCACATAAGCAAACTATTACTATTTCACATTAAATGATAAATTCAGATGCATTATTCCTCATAGGTCCTTTCATTTTTTCCTGGTTATCATTATTGGCTATGGTGATAACTGTAACTTGTTAGATACAAAAAATACACAAAAGTAAAAACGCTCATAGGACCCTACTTCTCCATTATTGTTGATATTTCAGAACTGCACTGTCTAGGTCTAGCATTTATAGTCCCCACACTGCTGTAGACTTTTCCGATCTATACTACAAAAAGATGATGGTAAGAAATATGACAACTAGAATCCACCGGATAGCAAAAGAAGAAAACAAAACATATAAGTAAACCTCATCCACAATAGTAAGAAGTTCTTCTGATTCTTTTGATTGGAACCATCCAATTTCACAGGCACCCTACAATGACGGAAAGTATCAGTAGGAAATTCAAAACTGCATAAATGTCATGGTGCATAACTTTGGGATGCTTCTGAGAAACATATTATGCGTAAGCACAGAAAAGCTGGTATAAATACATTGTCCCACTTTCATTCAGATTCTTCAACTTGCGATATAAAAGATCCAAAATTCTTCAAGAACTAGAAAACCACTCAGATTCAGATATCCGTATCAACTTCTTCATTTGATAGTTTTAACACAAGTATTGTGCCAAGATGCAACAACACCATGCAGTTGGCAACAATACCTGAAAACCTTCACTTAGTTATCCTGTAGTCAACACCAAGTATGCACCTCAAGACCAATTAATTGGTCTTCTTCCCAATTCTCCAAAACCAATGTTTTCATTAGTCATAGAAAATGCAAATTCAACAAGTTATTGATAGCAATGAGCAACAAGATGGAAAAATGGACTTACCTTTACAGATATCAACAACACCATCAGAGCAGCTTGCGAAAGTTCGTCGTTCTTTAGTTGACAAATCTACATGGAAAGGGAAAAAGTAAAAGCCTCCAACATACATGCACATCATAATCTAAAAAAAAAAACTGATGAAATTTCTTCCTGGTTCTATCACTAAAAAAAAAGTGAAAAACAGACACCCACATAATGCAATGAAAATCACCTGCTTCACCAGCAAAGGCAGCTCATGAGCATTGCCTGGAATTTCCCCATTGGCAAGTGCATAATCAATGCCTCTGTAAAATGTCAAAAATAAACTAGTAAAAAGTCAGCACATTCAAAACAAGAAGTTAACAAGATTGCATGCAAACCTAAGTATCCTCCTCCTTCCCTTCTTTTCAGCTGTTTATTTATTTACTCATACAGATAATAAATATCCATTGTTTCCTTGATGCTAAAAACTTTAAAACTCCAAAATCAAAGGATAAAGAATTCCATTGCTGCCATGGCAACGATGTGCACCACAAGAATACAAGAATACTGCTGATTTTCAATATAAATTTTCACTACACACTACTAAAACCCAATACTTTGAAAACTAAGGTGCTTCAACTAAAACATAAACACATACATTTAGAATCTGTCACAAAAAGTAGCTGATACAATTCCGGAGAAGAGAAAAAATAATAAAAAGAAGGTAGAAGAAGATAGAAATACCGAGAGAGGGAGAGGCAGTGGTTATAAAATTCTTTAGGATCGCCTAGGTTGCCGGGTTGAGCAAGCCAAGCCAAACGCTCCGTAACTTTGTTGATTCTATACATGTTGATGACAGACGGCGGCGAATTTGGCGGCAGTGGCAACCCCGCCACCCCGTTCATTTAAGCTTCGGAGTTTATGGAACTGCAAATGACCGCGGAATCTGCTCCAAAGTGATTTCCTTCGCCCGCAGAGGGTTTCAATTTTGCCTCGCAATTAGATGGGTCGTAAGCTTAAAACGGGTCAGGTCTTGGTGGAAAAATTCGGGTCAGGTTGCTTTTACCCGAGCCAATCAAACTTGGTTAACAACGGTAACTGGAATTTGACTTTTGGACTTATGAGGATAAAAATATAGTAATTAAAATATGAGTTTTGTAAATTTTAAAAAATTAAAATTACTTAACTTCTTAAGTAAATTAAAACTATGTATAACAGCTTTTCTGCTGAGAGTGATATAATTTGTGTCGTTTCTTCTTTTATCTAAGTGTTTATAAAGCTGTCTATTTGACTCTTGCTTCAGGAGCCAATTCCAATTAGCTTTTAAAATAAACCTTCTTTTTTGTTGACTCAATAAAGAAGTGAACTGAACAAATCTTAACTTTAAGTTCCCATATAAAAGGTAGGATTAAAGTGAGTTTAATCCATTGTTAATTAATTCATAAGTATCTTCTAAAATTTCACGAGGATTACAAAAATTTTCAATTATAAATTCATATTTAAATTTTACATTAGTTAAAAGTAATTTTTATTATTTATAATTTGTTAATTAATTCATAAGTATCTTTTAAAATTTCACGTAATTTTTATTATTTATAATTTGATTATATTATAAATAGAACATATATGAACAAAAGAGAACAAACATGAAAAAAAAAAGTAAAAGGAAGACCGATGATATAATAATGAATATCTCTTTTATTATTTTGAAATCATAAGGAATACTCTAAGTATATACAAGTTGTACATGTTATAAGTCTAGCCAAAGAAAAAAATAATCAATCAATAAATACTAAAATCATTACAGACAAAGACAAAATAAAAGTTATTCACCTCTCTAAGGAGAAACAACTAAGACTTAAAGAAAACACAATTAATATTAACATTTTTCTATATGGTTTGTATCAATATCCTTTAATAGATTAGAAGATTATGGTCCAGTATGTATAGGTTGACTCAATCCAATTTCGATTCTAACGATCTGACATTGTGTTTATCGTATGTTTGACATTGTCAATCAGAACATGGTTTGATATAAAGTTCGTTCGATAGGGACTTGATTTAACTTGGTTTGTAGTGGGTGTGACTAAACTTCACCCAAAGTAGATCCAAGTCAAATTGATCCAACATAACTCAATTTGATACGATCTGAGGTAGGTTTGACTCTACTCAAGTCGTTGTGAGTCCAACATGACTTGGTCCGATGTGGGCTGAGCTCAACCCAACTTGACATGAATTCAAGTCAATTCAATCCAATTTGGGCCCAATTCAACTATCCACAATGGAATTGACTTGATTTCAAACGGAGGTGGGTCGATCTTGATTACGTCTAAGGTGAGCTCGACTCTACTTTTCTTAAAGTGAACCTAAATCAATTCAATCTGATGTAGGCCAAACTAGGTTATTTTCAAAGTGGGTCTGATTCAATTGATCCTAAAGTGGACTCAACTCAACTTAGCACTATATGGACTCAATCAACCTTGGTTTGCCATAACCCAACCTAACCCCCAATCTGACCCCATCTACTTGAATTGGGTCTAATCCAATTGTGTTCATACTGACCAATGATTAATTCAAGTAAACTTATACCCTACCCCTACTCAGTTTGACCTAAGCATGACCTGACTTGTCCCTCTTATGTCCAACTCGACTTGGATTCGCATGAACCACCATATCTCAATCTGATTTAACGTACGTGAAATTATACTCAACCAAACTTGGACTTAATCTAATCTAACTTGTCTCAACACATGCTCAACTAAACTATACATGACTCTGATTAGACCTATATCTTGACCTAAACCTGGTATGTTTTAGCTTGACTTAGATTCAAGTTGACGTGAGTCTCTCTCGATCAACTTAACATGGTATTGATCTAATCTAACTTTACATAAGTTCATCATGATTTTGTCTATATTTGGATTGAGTAAAAATTTTAAGTACTTTTTTTTCATTTTTATAAAATATTTTTTTTTCTTAAAAAAACCATGAGACTTTAATTGATATTTTAGCTTTATGAATTTTTTCTTATGAGGACTTTTTAGCCTTGTGAGTTTTTCTTTGCCCCCTACTCTAGGTAAAGCTGGGTGGACTTCCAAGTCTACATGTCTTTGTAATTTTTTTAAACAATTTATGAAATTGGTATTGTTTAAATGTATTTTTAAATTTTAAATATATAAAATAATTGATATTTCAACGTAAAGTATTTATTGTGTTCAAACAAATAATTAGTATCATTGACAAAAAAAATAATAAAACATTTTGATAAAATGCTATTAAGATATCAACAATATAATAATTACAAAATATAAATTTTAAATTTTAACAAAATTATTGGAATTATATTTTTTTTCTAATACATATTTATCAATATAAAATAAGAATTGTTCAAACATTTACTTTTATGCCTAGATATATAAATGATGTTAGTACTCATAGGATCCAAAATTTTCATAATTACAACTTTATGACGATAGTAAGGAGAGATGATATTTTTTTTTTTAAATATCACCAAACTTAAGTCTTAAAAGTTTTGAATTAGATGTAGATTTTTCTCAAAGTCCAACAATAAATTGAACATTATGGATAAATAAATATTATTATTATTAAAAATGAGTTTGGAGTGCAAGTCATGAAGATTCCATGTTTTTCATAAATCAATATTTCAGCTGTCTTCAATCAACGGAGGAGGTTTACCTGCAAAAGACTCTCCCGTGTTTAAGTGAGTAGGAGCATAAAGATGATAAGTTTTTAAGTGTGTAAAAGTTAAGAGTCTAAGATAATATATATTTTACTTCCTAAAAAATATTTATAAATTAATCAGGTGGTATCATTTAGATTAGCCACATGACTACTCTTATTCAATATTTCATAAATAGTCGTTTATCATCTAAGACTCATTTATTAAACCATTTTATTGTTGATGATCATTGATGACCGTAACGTTAAAGGATGTAAACTATTTTTTGATAAAAATGTTAATAAATATTAACAATTTGATATGAAAAAAGGAATTATGAAAACAGATTCCACAGTGGAAAAAGTAAAGAAACAAGGGAAAGAGAAGAACTTCTTTCCAGCCTTGGCCGGAATATTCTCCCGTTGAGGAAGAGAACTTGCCACATTGCTAAATATACACCTTCATTTCCCAATGAAGTATAACTGTATAGCCAACACAACACAATCACCTGTTGTGTAAATTTCGCAAATGCTGTGCAATTCCATTCACTCAACTCATGGGATCAGAGGGTTTTCTCACAGTTTCAGGAGAATATGGTAAGTGACTCACTCGTCATCCCTAATTTTTTTTATTATATACTTGCTTCGCATTCTTCAAATTATACATGATTTTATGCCATTATTATGTTAACATGATTTGTCTCCATTGCTCCATGCTTTCGAGAAAAAAAAGAACATTTAATGGATTGGAGTAACTAGGTATAGGTTTAGGTACGCCATACATACATGTTGGAGGTTCTCACTCTTTGAGTTGTTCCATGGCACCTAATGGGGCTTCATCCTATCACATAGACTCTGCTTTTGTTTTAAATAGCCATTACTCCCTGTGTTATCTGTTAACCGTTTAGTACGTGGTTAATGCTTCCACTGTAGATACGTATGTATATGAGAATTGAGGTGGTTGCCATCTCTAACTACCCATTTTTTGCATGCCACATCGGTTGAGTTGTTGTTTTTTAGGTAAAATACATTAATTTCAGTCTCAACTCTTAAAATTCTGTCATAGTGTTTGGTGTTTTGCTTTTATAGACGTTAATTGTTGCGGGATTTTTAGCCTGTTAACTTTTTTGTGTCACATGTTGCAAATATGAAATATGATGTTGAATTTTCTTCTGGGAATGAATTTCTAGAGACTCATCTGTGTGAGAATTCTAGTCAGCTTCTCAGTCTTCAGGGTAAGGATTTGTCTGAAAATGTGGCAAGTGGAAAGGACAAAAGTTGTCCTGAAGTCGAAGAAGGCATGTCATTACAACAAATAACAACAAAAGTTAGCCAGAGTGGTAGTTCGTGTTCAAAGAGACCAAGGATGTCCGAATCACAAAAATCCACAGGCTTGAGTAAACTAGAGGAGTCAAGGGATGTTTCTGAAAAGCTTGGATCAGACCACATAAAGAGTATTTCTCCTAATATTTTCTGTCCCCGAAAGCAGGCATTATTTTCTTCATATCTATATGTTCACAACCCTTTTTCCTTGATTTTCTTTTGGTATAGAGAAAAGAGAATTTCCAAAGCTAAAGAGCCATTCTACCAAGTGCGGAGAGAAAAGGAACATTAAGGTGCCTTCTTCTACGGCTAAGTGCAGTTCTTCTTTGAAAATGGGTGCCACAATCTTTGGTTCTGCTTATGGAGGGAACAATTTCTTTGGTATCTAACTATTAACCTATTGAACTCTTCATACTATTTGCATAAAATTATTTTTTGATGTGATTATTTGCACAATTGGGTTCACTGTGGTTGTGCGTGAATGTATCATTAAGCCTGTTGCCAAGGGTCTTGACTCTTTAACCTGTTAGCAATCTGGTTAGGTGTTTCTAACATAAGTTATGTTGGAACTCTATTTTCCCTTCTCTAGCTTCCTAGTTAACTATTGTGCTATATGTTGATGTACTTACATATTCTCTTTAAGAGCTAAGTACATAATTTTCTAAGTTTTTAGTCTTAATGTTGTGATGGTGATGCTATGGAAGCCAGAAACTGATGTGTTTAGTCTCAGTTAAATGATTGCGAAAGATAAATTTAGGAACTTCATTACATTTCTTGTAGCATGTATGTTTGAACAAAAAACATGCTGTATTATATTGTCATTCTTGAAATGAATTTCATTGTGCTTATATTTATATTACTTTGGAGCCATTTTATAAAGTATTCAGTTCTTTGTACTTTTAGAAATTTAATGTTTTATTATTCTGTTTTATTTAAATTATGGCTCTCATTTTCGGGTCAAACCAAATTTACTATATGAGCATTTCAAAATAATAGCCCCCCTAATAAATATGATTTTGGACTAGTTATCAGTAATATCTGTCCATCTATTAGCATCTAGCCCACATGCTGTTATACATGATCAGTGTGGTATATTATTGGCATCAGTTCTGATCAAACATCCTATAAGTTTTGGCCATATACTCTTGGTTCCATTGAAATATCTAGTTAAGTTCTTTACCAATAAGAAAGGTGGATCCAATGTTAGATGGTCAGATTAAGAGAAAGGTAGGAGAAGACCAGAGAGAACTCTCAGAGAAACCATTATAACACAATGACAATTACCTTTGTAGTGATCACCATCTAATTGGATAAGGCTTGGTTGTTATTGCTGTAAGCTTCTCTCTACCAGAATGCTTACTGGTTTTAATGATTTATAGCTGCCATTACTGAATTGAGAGTACATATTTCTCAACTGGAAATATTGGAAACTGTTGTCAGGGTTATATGGTCTGAAGCAGGATATTCATGATGTCACAAAGCTTATGGATGTTCCATCATTGGATGGGCTGCTTAGGGGCACTTTTGACTGTCTTAGTTTGAGTGAAGATGTAAAGAAGAAGACATCAAATACAAATGGAAGTTTTTTTAGTTCAGTTAGAAAGGCTTGCTCTCTCCTCCAGCTACCAAAGTCTATCCAATCCAAAAGTATGGCTGAAATTGATAGCTCCTTCTACAATATGTCCAATACCCAAATGAGTTTATTTGGTGCTGTAGAAAGTAATAGTAACGAGGATAAAGAGCAGTCTTGCACATCAGACATGTCTGCATACCACAAGGTTAGTACTTAATACTTAGTATTCAGTAGATTTATGTTTATTTCAAGTTGTAGCTTAAAAGAGTGGTATTCGAATTACTATGCACTACCTCATGTGCAATATAAAGGCTGTACCGTTGCACTAAAATTATAAGTCACTTATATAACTTTTCTGCTTGGGTTTGTTCTTTAGTTCTAAAGCAAATTTACATCCAGTGATAGTAAATGTAAAACTATATAATGATAATGTTATTTATACTCTGTAGTACTTGACATGCAGGGTCTTTGTACTGAAAACAAAAGTTCCTGTAGTCCACTTGACTTTCCATTATATCAACCGAATGATGTCTTGGAACGGATTGCAGTCCCTCGATCCGAGGACTTGGATTCTTTGCTCCTTGATGAGTCCAAGCCTGTTGTTCCAAAAAAGAATAGTAATAATTTACGATCTGGCAAGCAGGTATCTCATCAACCAAGCTTGCCAACGTTCCCATGGTCACATGCTTTTGGAAGCCATTCTAGAGCTAATTCAGACATAGTTAAGTTATCAACAAGTAGAAGCACATGCCAAGGTAAATGGGCAGGGATAGGTTTAATTGCTAGCTCCACTGACATCAGTCGTGGTTGTTTTACAAACATTGATTCATTCAGCTATGATCAGAGCCTTGTTCCTTCAACCAGTAGTTCAAGCAATAAAGATTGCCCATCTTTATTTGCTATTTTCCCTTTCTGTCAGTGGAATTCCTCATCTTATGTAACACGTTCTAAAGATTTCGAGGCTACTATAGGTACAATTTTTTCTTTGGCTACCTGGATTTTTGTTATGTTTTTGCATTGTATCTAATATACTCTTCCCCTTCTTCACTGTGATGTTATTGAATGAAACACATCATTTATATACTTTCACCTACTTTTCCTTGTTTTACGTGGTATTTTCCTTGGTTGGGTTTCAGGGAAAATCATTCAGAATCCCCATTTATGTTATTTCCCTCATGAAATATGTTTATTGCAAATTTCATTTTAAATCTTATAATCTAGAAAGCATGAACAGCACGCCTGAAATATGTTTCTTGTATTGTAAGTCTTAAATCATTCGCTGAAGTTACAAGTGGTTTTAGGTGTCACCATCTTCTCCCCTGCTTAATATTTTGGTCTCTGGCAGATGAGCACTGTCCAAGATTATTAGAAGCTGCAAAAATTCTGTGTGAAATTGCAACGAAACCTCCGGGACAGAACCCTTACGGAATCATAAGATCACAGAAGAAGACTTCACATAAGAACATGAAAGGTAAAAGCTTGAAGCCAACTGCAAACCATGAAGAGATGTCTTCAGCACCAACTTCAGTGGTTGGATCCGACCTAATGGCCAGAACTGTCGACCAAATAATTCCTGCAAAGAAGCCAAGGGTTTCGACAGTCGAGAATAGAAATGGTGTTCATTCACATTATGTTAAAAAGGGACCCTATTCTTCAAAATCAAGTATACCATTACCAAGTAAACCGGTTAGGGACTTGATTAGAGAGAACAAGCCTTCGGCGGCAGCTACTATACTGAAGGAGCTTACTATGATGCGCCCAACTAATAGGATTTTGGATAAGGGTAGGGCTTATGTTGGTCAATTCAAGGTTCAAAAATTAGGATTGGTGGATTGGAAACGAGGAAAGGAGAAGTGAGAATGATCAAGCATCATCTAGTGTAGAAAACCTCTATTGCTCTGACATCTGTTATGATTAATTACCAAAAATTATATTTAGTCATAGGCTGTTTTGTATATACTATCATTATGGCTGCAATGAGACTGTTGTAAAGGTTATTTTCAAGGGAAAACTCGTTTCAAATGTTTAATTTAAATATAGGTGTACAAAAAACATCATTCTTTGTCAATGTAGAGCATTTGTGGCAACATTAGCAAGCAGATTTTCTGTTTTTGCGCGTGCTTATGTGAGATGACTTTATGTAATCGACTAACTGTAGTGTGGGTAATTGGTGCTTACGTACTGATTAGAGATGTGATAAATGAACGTGACATTAATTTTTAGCTTTGGGCATATAATGCATGGATCGTTATGTAAAACCCCATAACATTTTTCTTCTGTAGTTTGCCACAGTATCATAATTTGAAATGTTTGTCTATTCATCTGATAAAAGCACAATCACATGATAACTTGTTTTCTTTTAATAGAAGAACGAATGAAAAGAGGAAATTAGTTACTGGAAAGGAGTTGAATTTCTATCAATTTTATCAAAAAGAAAGACACGAGGAATTGAGAAACTGAACGTAATAGTCCTAGGCAAATTTGAATTTTCCTTTCATCCTTTATTTATGATCTCTCTGGTGCCCAACATATCAAAACTTGAAATATACCACATCTCAGAATATTAACAAAACACGAAGCAGAAAGAGCATATGTAGAATGAAAAAGTGTCAAGAAAACATTTGATCAAGGAGTAAGACGAGTCCCATGGCAAAGGCAGGATCAAAGCCAGGGTGCACAACCAACTGAAAAATCTCTATCCCAAAAGAGACGTTTTTGGTATTAGCTTCCTTCCTCTTAATTTCAGCCACCACCCTTCTGCACTGATCCAACACCTTACACGAACGATGTGCGTAGGAACCCTCCACAGTAAACGCCACACACCGTTTATCTGAATGTGAGACTCCACGGAACACGTAGGCCAGAACATTGCTGTTGCCATGTAAAATATTCACATGCTTCTTTACACGATAAATTGGACTCTTTGATGGCTTAGAAAAGTCACTTCTCGTTCTAATGTTGTTCCCCACTTCCCCTTCATACACAAACCATCCATCTAACAATCCAAGCCTCTGCACATCAAATCAAAACTATCACTTTTCGTTACATAAACAAATAAAATGAAACAAGAGAAAGTGCAGCATAAAGAACATCATCGACTAAAACATACCCTGCGGCGGAACATGGTGAGTATAGATTTTCCCGAGGCATCCATGAGAGTGACTTCGTTTGGTCGACCAATATAATTGTCGACCCTATACACCAAATTTCCACAACAATCGATGACAGTGAATCCCTTGCAACTCATCACCAAGGATTTTCTCCAAACTGTTAACTTTTCTGCGTTGTTTTTCTCCTGCTCATGCTCGTGCTCTTGTTCTTGTTCCTCGTGAACTGCTCTTGACAGGGATTTGAGTCCTGGAAACACCCTCATCTCTTTCTCTCTGTCTCCTTCCTCTGATCTTAATCAAATTCACTCTCTCTCTCACTTTGAACCTCGCTAGATTCTCTGCGTCAAGTTTGAACAAGGCCAAAGGGTACACATTTATACTATTACCATCGTAACATTCCTTCAAAAGTAATATTAAAAAAATGATTTTTTTTTATTTCCAGTTCTGCTGCTACAACATGGGCGACAGCATGACATGTTGACGTACCCACTCTCACAAGCTCACACACTCTTTAATGGCGAAGCGCGTACTATTCTATAGGGTCAGGATGTTGACATGCTATTTTTAACCCACTTTCTTCTTTTCTTTTTCTTTGACCCTTTTTGCCGACATTTTATTTAATAATAGCGCGGGAAATTATTGACTCTACAAAAACACCTCATATAATAATATTAAACTAACAGTTTTCATTCAGTTATGTCTAAATTAAAAAGTTCAATTTTATAAATAGAGACCAGGAAGTAAATTAATTCTGTTATCCTGAAAATTTATCTTATTTTCCCCATTTTTTAATGAATTAAATTGACAAAAGGTCTTCATATTTTTTTTATAAAAAAAAATGTACTTTTATTCCGTGTGTAATTTCTAATATATATTACTATTTCTGTATTGAATTTTGATATTTACATAATTCGATAATAAATGACTTAATTCAATAAAGATTAATTATTTGATATTTTTTATTATAATATTAATGTCTTAAGTATGAGTGTGAGTGTTGGTGGACGATCTATTAATACGCAACGTGGAGTTAAACCTATGACAGTATAAAAATAATAAATTATTTTTGAAGAATGAAAATCTTTTTTTTTTTTTAAAACTAATAATCTATATATAGTTAATTTTTTTAGAATATACTTATGTGGTTCGAGATATATATATATATATAAATGGTTTGAAAGAAGTGAGATTTGTAGAAGATATTTAAAAGCAGCCGTTTTAGTATTATGGATGATGATATTTGAAGTGTTGTAAGAAGAAAAGTATTGACGTTGGAATCGTTGAAATAATACTAACACATGTTGCAGAAGGTGACACGTGGTCTCAATTGTATGAAAGGTCTAGAACCATTCCAAAACTCATTTATTTAATTTCTTTCAAGATTTTGGCTTCTTATTTTCCTAGTTACGTCTATTCATAGACATTCTTAAGAAAGTGAGGGAAATAATGGAATCGAATATCCATTACGGAAAATATTAACATCTATATATTTTTAATATTATCTATACTTTCTAGACAAATATTACACTCCCAACTATTTCAAATATGTTAAAAGTATTTATTCATTAAATTTAATTATTATGTAATTTAAGTATTTCTAATTAAGTTTTTATTAAAAATAATTTTATCTATTAAGTATTTAAAATATTTTCGGTATGGTGACGGCTATTCATTGTTTCTACAATTTTCTTTAACTGACTATAAATTTTTTTTAAATACTTAAAACTAAATGAGACTATTGAAGAATGGAGAATCTAAAACATAGACTATACTAATAAAAACTATTCTCCCAAAAAATGGAGATTGAATGTTAGAGGTGGTATTCGAGATTATTTTTTTTAATTATTACTTCAGAAAAGAAAATCATAATAAGATGAGAAAATTTCACCTGTTAAGAATACTACGATTAAGTAAGAGTATAAAAAATATCAAAATATAGTATGTTTACCTTTATTTTTGAGATATAGAATCCTTATATAACACTCGTAAATTTTTTTCATAAAATTGTAATAACTTTCTTAACAGTAATTATATTCTTATTATTGTATAACCTCTTATTATGACCCGACCCGTTATAATGGTTAGATCAGATCCATACTATCGAACTTTAATCCGATCGTAGTCAAACAGTACAATAACTTAATAACTTTTTTTATAAGAATTAAAGGGTTGAGTAAATAAACGAAGAACAGTAATAATGAAGTGGGTAGAACAGATGAGAAAGTGGTTGAAAATTGCTTTTGGTCACATGGTGTGTGCTACACTTACCTAAATACATAGGACAATAATTGGTTTGACCAAAGACGATGAGGGACCTCGTGCATATAAATTATGTTTAACTATATACCTAATTTTTTTAGTTTCGTTTGTGCATGAATTATTGGATTTTGTAAAGTTCATTAAGCTTCTTTAATTTAAGAAAGTTATTTTGCTTAAAAGCATAAAAATATAATTTTTAAAGAAAATTAATGTTGCGGTACGTACAATATAATTTCACGTTGTTTAGGAGTTTACATATTAAGATTTTTTTTTACTTCTAAAACGAATAATATTTCAAATACACGATAATTTTATATCTTTCATTGTTGAAGGTGATAGTGATAGGAAATGTAAGGTTGTGTGGCAGACATGATTATGATTGTGATTGTGTGTTTGGGTTGGTTAGTTGAAAGTTGAAACACGGCTTTGGTGTGTTTTTGTGGTTAAAGATAAGAAGAGGAAGCGCTTTCAAACCGACCCGTGCTGCATTTCCATTGCTCACCATATTTGGTGCTTACCTTACGCTTTTATGCCTCACCACTCTCATCTCTTCAAACCCACGTTCTTTTTCATCAAATGCTTTCCAATTTGTATACTTGCTTCTCGACCAAGACAAATCAACAAACGGGATATTTTTAGACTGTTGTTTCAAAAATCAAACACACAAGAAAACAAATGTATAAAATATCATCAATTTCTACTATCATCTAACTCATATTACTAAAGTTTTTTATATTTACGATATGAAATATGTCTCGGGAAAAACGGGTAATTTCTCCACTAAAACATAACCCTAACAGAGCTACCCGACAAATAATATTGAATAAACAGAGCGGAATAATAAAAGAGATAAAGAGGAAAAAACACACCAGAAAATTGTTAACGGAGTTCAGCCAATTTAGCCTAATCTTCGAGCACAGCAAATACAGCTCACTTTTATTATTATGGGAGAAGATATTACAAATTGGATATATAACAAGGAAAAAAGTTTAATTTATAACCCTCAAACCTCTTTCCCAAATAATGAACTCACCGATGTGGGACTTGGGATTAAGCCAAAATCAACAAATCTCCACCTTGGCTTAATTTCAAGTCCCACCTAAAACAAATCTTCTCAAAACATAACAAAAACAAACTTTGCCGTATTTCAAATTTGCGCCTCCGGGCGCCAACTTCAAATGCGCAAGATATTAACCAAGTCTAAACAATGTTCAAACTTGGTCCTTGTAACCACCTTGGTGAGCATATCTGCATGATTCTCCGTAGTGTGAATCTTCTGGAGAACAATCTCCTCTTCTTCGAGAATCTCACGCACAAAGTGATAACGAACATCAATGTGCTTCGTCCGTGCATGAAAGACTTGATTCTTT
>Ga0123342_1003395_pt1 | contig 25600 bp, 13 predicted proteins | sample Turbeawhitnodule_FD_89960 | JGI IMG/M metagenome (GOLD analysis project Ga0123342, IMG submission 89960) | Root nodule microbial communities of legume samples collected from Mexico - Turtle bean Mexico white nodule | ecosystem: Host-associated > Plants > Roots > Nodule | place: Mexico: Nepantla... | reverse complement strand
TTTTCACTTTTTTTTAAAAATCCAAAATAGTTGGTTTTTTTTTTGCTTTTTTATTAAATTTTTTTTTTTTTTTTAAAAAAAAAAAAAAAAAAAAAATAAAAAAAAAAAAAAAAAAAAAAAAATACAAAAACATGGGGACTAGACCAAAACTCATATATTAACACAAACGATATATAGGTAGATTATACCTATTCATAAAGTTAAATTATTTTATGTGGTTTAAGTATAAAAGATTTTTTTTTTCACAAATCTTGAATAATGTTTGTGAAATTCCTCTTTCACAGTTGTTTTCTCCTTTATCCAAAAGAGATTTGATATTTGTTCAAATTGATGAAGATGTCGCGAATTGTAAAAAACACCCTCATGCAAGAATAATACTATCCAAAGGTAACAAACCTCTTACTCTATATGTGTGCAAAAAGTTGGATCTTGTCTGGAAATCTATGGGATCTTGAAAAATTATTCCTCTAGAAAAAAAGTTTTATGAATTTGTCTTTTCTTTTCTTGAAGGCATGAGAAGAGTCCTAAAAGTAGGATCTTGGAATCTCAATCCAGGTATCTTGAGAGTATTTGGACTAAAGACTTTTTATCATCTTCTACGAAACTTACCAAAGCTCAATGTTGGGTTAGGATTCATGGTCTTCCTATGAAATATTGACAACCAAAAACAACTTTCTTTAAAGCGAGATGGATTTATACTCCTCGTTCTCTTGATGAATGCACAATGAATAAATCTAGAGATTTTTTTGTTAGAGTGTTGGTTGATATTGATATCATATATGCTTTGCCTCAAATTTTGGTGGAAAGAATTGGTTTTACTTTTATTGCAAATATTGAATTTGAGAAGTTGCCTACATTTCTCTTAATGCAAAATAAAAGGGCATGATATTTCTAAATGCAGACAACATCTTGATAACCCCAATAACACAGGCAAACCGCCTACTGCTTTGTCCAAACTTTTTGTTGTATAGTAAAAAGTTGTGACTGACCAAACAAAAGAAATTAATGATGTCTCTCACAAGGAAGTTGTTGGTATCACAGAGAAACATGGTAAATGTGTAAATATATGATTTACCTCTTCGTAATGCATGAGTGGTGGAAGTTGAGGGAACTACTATTGATCTTAATCACCTTGTAGAAGTTGTTATTGGTCAAGTGGAGGCTAAATCTTTTGTTGGTCAAAAGTTTAATAAATTTGCTATAGTTTTGCTAATATGCCCTCTTTGGAGGATGTCCATGAATCAAATGATTTACTACAAAAGAATGACTCATTGCCCATTGAAAATTATGGTATTTTAGAAGGATCCTCTCATCTCAAATATGCAGTTAATGCAATAAGTTCTAAATTAGTTATTGTCAAACAAATTACTTCTAAATCGATTTCTCAAGATTTAGTCTTGCAAAATTGTTTTGGGCCTCTTTCAAGTGGTGAACAAGAGGCTCAAAGAGTCATGTCATATCATCTTGGTCGCATGTATAGTTGAATCTATCTGAGCTAGTATTTTATTAGAAGCCAATTTTGTTTCCAAGTTCTGGATTAAAAAGCTGGACAAGGAGGAAGGATTAAGTGAAGACGATGAACTACTTAAAACCTTAAGGAAACTATAACGTCCTTCAAAAGTTGGAGTGAAAGTTAATAAGATGACCTCCAAACAGTTCAATTCAAGATAAAAAAAAAATGATAGTGTTGTGCATCAATATCATAGAATTTTATTATCATTGTTGAATGCAAACACTGATTAAACTGATTGGTTGGGATTTAATCATTTCTCTTTGTTGCCTTTACAGAAACTAAGCATTAAAAAATGTTCTTTGTTTACCTTATTGACTTTATTTAATTTTTATTTTTTTTTCTTAGGCCACTTTTGAGAGTTTCTTATTTTATTTTCACATGAACAACATTAATAAAAAAACACTTTGACTAAAATTAATTAAAAATAATCTTAATTGACTAAAAAAAAATTGCATTTGAGATTATTCGAAAAGTATCAATAATGATGATAAAGAAAACATTAAATAACCTCAATTAAAAAATAACATCGACTTATATCTAAAAAAAAAAGTTAACAATTCACTTTAAGGAAGAAACTTTCACACTAATATTAATAAAAAATAATATAAAATGATGAAACATTAATAAAAAATCATTAAATATAAATCAATTTAAAAAGAAAAAATTATTAGTTGTTGTATTAACTAAATTAGATACTAAAAAAGTTATTGGTATTTAAATTAATTTTTATTATTGATAAATAATTTTTAAATTGATATATAATTAGTTACTAATTATTTAGATTCTAAAGTTATCAGCTAAAACATTGATATATAATTAGATACCAATTTAAAAACTATTTATCAATAATAAAAATTAATTTAGATACCAATAATTTTGTAGTCTCTAAAGTGATATCTAATTAATTAATTATTTTATATCTCTATTTTTTATTTAATGGTTTTTTTTAGAGATATCTTAATATTGAATATGTCACCAATGTTTTTAGATAAGTAAACTCGAAAGTATCATAATTAAAATCAAATCCGAGAAAGGATATAAATAGATAATACATAAATTTAAAATAAGAGAATATAAAAAATATAATTTTGTATTTATTTAAGTAAAATTTAAAATTATATAACTTTAAATAATTTAATTATTCTCATAAACTTGTAAAATTTCACTTGTCACTCATCTTCCAACAATTGAAATAGAGTAAAATGAAAATTTGTCCTAAAAAAAAAGTGTTATACAACAATTTAAGGAAAAAATAGAAAGAAAAAAAATGTCTTTCTAGGAGTTCTCTATTAACGAATTGAATTGTGATCGCTTTCGGGCACTATTAAGTATAATTCATGGGACCTAATTAACTTGCTTTTGGTACATTATATCTTGTTAAAATGGTAGTGATGTGGCCATGATGTATCTAATTCAAACCCTACCTTTGTTTGTCTCATCAAAACGTGTCTATTTTCAATCCCTCTGTGTTATCCTTTCATCTCTACTTTTTCTTCTCCTTCTTTCTTTCACTGTGACAACTTAGAGAAATTATCAAATCATTGAGAAAAAAAAATACATTATCGCAAGTGAGGAAATTTACTACTCGAATGTGTTTGAGTCAAACATGTCCATCACGCAATCATTCAAAATAATAATAATAAAAAAAACAACCTACAAATGTTATATTTTTAAAAATATAACTGTTATTAAGAGTATGTTCAGAATGTAAGTTTTTTTTTGGGACAATTGTTCTGAAACTTTTCTTGTACATGAGTTAAGACAATTATTTCTGTCTTCTATTTTTTTTCTGATAAAAAAATTGATAATATTTTTTTTAAGATGTACGGGACTTGTGCGAGTTATATACAAAACAAAATACTAATTTATTTAATTCTAACTTTAGTTTTTAAAATTTGTACTTTTTTTTCTCTAAATTTGAACTTATTTTTTTAGTTCTTATATTCGAAAATTTATTCCAAATATAATTAAAAATTCTGCTCATATAGCTCACTAATTATCTGTTATTTATATGAAAACGAATTTTAATTTTATATTCTTATCATCAAATAGTCTAATACATGTTTTTTTTTTCTTTCAAAAATTTTATCATAATGACATGTAGGCAAAAGATGTTTCAATAAAAGAAATTAAAAACTAGATATAAAATTTAAAATATGAAAACAAACATATATTCAAACTTTCATTATATAGTTATTACGTGGACTTTAAGCTTAAGTCAATCCCATAAAACCGACTCATGAGATTGAGGTTTGCACCCACTTATATATTAAGTAAGGCTCTAATCTCTAATCGATGTGGGATCTCCAACAATAGTTTCTCATAGATCATTTTATTAGAGTTTCTTGATACAACATTATATCAAAATGCACAGTTAATAATGATAAAAATCTTATTCTATAAGTCAATATGCACAGTTAATAATAATAATAATACAAGAATGCGCATCTATGAATATTTCCCACAAGTCAATATAACATAAACCTCTTGTAAAATACACAACATAAAAAGAATTCAAAGAATATGGTGGTTATGAAGCTCATATATGTGAACTCATAAAATTAAACATGCACATAATTTGAGCATAATATTTATTAAAATAAATTTTAATTCTAACTCAACCTCTTACAAAAATTGATTTATAAAGTAAGAATTGACTATTAACTTGTAGGTGAGACTATATATTATAGATGATAATCCGATAACGATCTAATGGTGAATGAATGATATGAAAAGATTAATAAACACTCATTAAGATAGACTCTAAATAACTTTGATACCATATTAAAAAATGAACTTTAAATACAATTTAATTTTATAAAATCGATTATGTTGTTATTTTTGATTGATGTGATGGCTATCATAGTTAAACTTTGAATTGATGATAATGTTGTAAAATGTGGATACAAATATATGATACATAGGAGTTAGGAAGTTGGAGAAAAGTGGTGAGATGTTATAGGGTAATGGTTAGTGAGGAAAGATGTAGGGTTAATTGGGGTTGAATGAATGAAGGTAAAAATAATGGAAATGAAGATGGATAGAAAAGAGAGAAGGCATGTATAGAAATTGGGGTTATTGACTAAAAAGGACATGTTATAATTGTGGGGGAGGGCGGCTTTCAACATGCAATAATTTCGAGGATCTTGCGGAATTTGTGACTCCACTATCATACTTTCTTTTCCACTCTTCACTTCTTCTCACTTACCTCACATACCTATCACACATCAAATTATCTACTTTAATAATAATTCTAATTCATTTTATATTTCCTAACTATTTTTTATTTATTTACATTATATTATTTTCAGCCTTAATGCTTTTGTTTACTACTAACAATTTAAATATATAAAACTTATGCATTAATTGGCTGAGAAAAAGATATAGGATATGTTCCAGATTTTCTCTGTGCCAATCATTTCATATCAATACCTGCAATGGTGAGGTAGACTCCATAAACACGTGTAACATCATCCTACATTCTCATTTTTTTTTGTGATAAACAATATACGGTTAATGAAACATTGTCCTTCAAAGATTCAAAATCTCATAAAAGAGATGCATGTGCTTCTCAACTCAGAATTTTATTCTATATAATAAATCCCAATTTCTGGTTTTAATTTGCCCATATAAAAAAACCCGATTACAACAATTACAAAAAAGACCGTGGTTTTGTATTAACTTTGTTTATAATATCAGAGATTTAAATTTTAGAGTCCTGGTTCTGAGATGGGAATTTACTTAATTACCATAACTAGACTGAGAGTTGGTCAAACAAAGATATATACTTAATTATTAAAATAAAATAAAATAAAAACCTGACAAAGAATGTTAAGAAGTAAACTTTAAGTCTAACTCAATTTTATAAAACCGGCTTATAAGGTGAGATTTGCACCCATTTATATGTTATGGATGGTCCGATAATGATCAACGGGTGACCTGATAAACTCAACAAATTTTCGTTAAGATGAACTCGAAAATGATTCTGATACCACGTTAAGAAGTGATTTTTAAATTTAACTCAACTTCATAAAACCGACTTATAAGATGAGGTTTACATCCACTTATATATAATAAAATATTATAATTGATATTATTAAAGATTTTTTTTTGTTTTTTTTTAAAGTTTAAGTCGATTAAACTATAAGAAAGTGTAAGAAAGCTACAGTTATAATAAACGTGGAATGATAATGAATGAGTGGTTGATTTAATTTAAGTGGTATTTATTTTCTTTGCTTTCAATTTCGTTTTGAATTTGAGAAAAAATTGACCCCATTATTATCATATGATAAACAGAATATAATTTGAATAAAATTATCGTTCTATAAAATATATTATTTTATTCTACAATTAACGAGTATACAACTTTTAGATCACGATATATAATTTATTATCAACATAAAATATAACTTAGATATTTAAAACAATTATTTCATTCTACAATTCCTAAAATCTTTTATTTTACTAATAATAATTTATTCATTTCTAATTTTAGGTTATTATCACAGTATCGATATATAGTTTCGATATTAACAATTACACTATCATAAATAGTTAATATAAGAAATATAGTCATAAAATAATAAATAAAATAAGATTAAAAACACCAAATAAATATAGTTATAAATAAATAATCAAAATAAAATAAAAAATACCTTACTAAATAAAAATAATTATAAAATAAATAACTCTATATATTTCTTCTTCCTTTATGTTTATGATTGTAGTGACATGACATGATAAAATTAAGTCTATTAATATTTAAAAAAAATTAACCCTTTATTTATATATATATATATATATATATATGAAGTAAATATTTGAATTATTCAGAAATAATGTGATTTAAAATATTGTATTTAAGAAAACATTGAATTATAAATTTGGAATTAATGTCACATTAGTTATACAACTTTCTTTTAAGTGTATAGTTACTAATAAAATGTTAGGAAAGTAATAGGAACATCTCTATTACAATAAAATATTGTATTATAAATTTGGATCGTTACATTGATTATAGAACTTTATTTTATCGTAAACTTTTTATTCATTAGTCATTGTTAATGATATGTCAGTGTTATATATACATTATACAAGATAAACTATTAATTTAAATTCCAATGGAAAAAAGAAAAACAAAATATTTTTTTCTTTTTGGATTCAAAATATTTTTTAATTTTTAAACACGCAACAAATCAGGAATGGGGGATTAGACTATATGATTAGGTAGTTTATTTTATTTTATTTTAATTTAACTGGTTGTTGAAAGAAATTGCAAATGTTTAAACCTTAATTATATTATTGCTTCATTTTTAGGCTCACTTAAGTATCTTTTAATGATAAGAAAGAAAATAAATAATATAGTTCGAATTTATAGAAAATTGGTATATAATAATCATGAGAAATAGACTTGTAGGGATCAGATTTTGCTCAACCCATCCCTGTCCCAACAACAAAAACAACACACTTGTCCCATTTCACACCATACTTATAAAACTCATGAATTATTACATAATCATTATCTTTAAATCAATTCATTTCATTGTGTAAAATAATAAAATAAATGAATTCAACAGAGGTCAAGATGTTTTTATATTCTTTCCAAATGTGATTTTAATTTTTCACGCACCTACTTTAATCCCAGCTACTGCATTTATATATTTGTCGTAAATATATAGAAAAAAAATATTGTTTATTTAGAGAAAACTTTGAGATTGTACTGTTACAGGACGCATGATTAATTTGAAAATAAAGTTGGAAATGAACTTAGATGCTAAAACATATAATTAAAATAATCGTTATAGTAATTATGATGATTAAAAAGTTGTGAAGCAGTGATTAGAGTGAGGCAAAGGGAAGAGAATAATAAGGTGGAGCCCATGGGATGAGTCTTAATGATTTTGGTGTGTGGCATGGGATGACATGACATGACATGAATGGGAGTAATTAATGATAAAGAAAGGTTGAGAGTGTGACTAAGCATAATTAAAAGTAATAAATCAAAAGGGGTTTGGTTTAGTTTAGGTTTAGCCATAAGTGTGTTTTTTGAAACGTAAGCGAAGCACCCTGAAAGAAGAGCATAAACATTGGTATAGAGAGAATGAAACATGTTGACCAAATGTTTGTGTGTTTCACTCTCTTTCTTTGCCATTTTTCAAAGGTAACTGGGGAGCCAGGGAGCAGAGCAAGAAAGCAAGGCAGCATCTATTTGGATTTTTTCTTGGCCATGTTTTGGGTGACATATCTCAAACATAATAAACCCATTACACAGTTTTTGTTTTAATTATAGCAATTATAATAATAAATTCATGTTTGCTCATCACCATACTTGCTAATCATTTCTATATCATCCTGGTTAGTGAAAATGGACCTACAATAAACATTCTGTCTTTCAAGTCAAATCTCAAATTCCTTGTCATTAGATTATTAATAATATTTCCACTCTCTCTTCAACCCTAATGCATTTTTCTCTCTTTTTGTCTCTCTTATGAACATCTACTACATGAGCATGCACCACATGACTCTCCCCCATGGTGTAGGAGATATCAATCATGTGTCCCCTTGAACAGTGAAAGAGAAATCAATTTTTTGAAGCACCTATGCTAAGGATGTTTTGGGTAGGGGTTGAGAATAAAATAGAGTAGAAAAATTGTACACCAATTGAGATGGGTTTTTTTTTTTTTTTTTTTTCTCTTCTTTGAATATAGGTTCGAGGATATTGGTATTGTAGAAGGGGTGAATTTAAAAGTTGTGGTGTATCCCTTAAGATACATTTGAAAGGTTTGATGATATAAAATTGTGTCAAAGATGCATTTGAATATGAAGGCCAAGTAGGAATCCGTGTATTATTAATGGGACCACATTCCAAGCAAGGCAAGTGGGTTGAACACATTTCTTGGTTTAGAAAATGTTAGACATCAATGATGGTATTAATTCTGCAGAGAATTATGACCATAAAGTTCATTATAATATTGGTAACATTTTTCAATTGCTGGGATTTAATATTGGTAAAAGGAATGATATTTTAATTTGTAGGGCACTTTTAAGATATAGGAGAAGAATCAGATGGATAGTGTAGGGCAGAGAGAATAAATAATTGTGATCTAGGGGTAGAGAAGAACACACCTGGGCTTTTTATTAGATTTGGTTTTAACTTCACTAGATTTCACCCAAATATGCTCTGGAAGTCACTAAGATCCAAAAAGAAAGAAAGAAAAGCTGTGTTTATTCTTCCTAATATAATCCTAAACCACTTTTTGAGGCTGTAATTTTTATTTTATTTTTGCAGTGATTGTTGATTTTGGGGTGTATTATTTGGTTGATGGTGACAAGTTTTATAATGTGGCGAATGGTGCTTCGTAGAACGCAATAGCACATGGTAGAGTCAAACATCAAATTATGACAAGAGAGGGAGAATAGTGACGAGTTTTATGCAAAAGGCAAAATACACGCGCGCAACACACACGCTGCATCGTAAGTGTAATAATACTATTATATATATAGTACCATTTATAAAAATTAGTCAAATAAGTTGCATAGCATTTTTTTATGTTTCTCCACGTTTGAAAAATGAAACCACAGAATTTTCAAACATGGTCACTGCGTCCTTATTTGTTTATAGATATTGCCACCAGATTTGAACATAATGATACTTTGAATTTTAAATAAGTATCCACGAATATATTATTAAAAGTTCTTAACACAAAACTTCAAACCACGTTATAAATGACAACATTAATAATTACGAATTTTTTTGAGTTATATTCATGTTTTGAATTATGCAGATAATATTTATGAGAATCTAATAATATTCAGTTTATCACAACACTGAATAATATAAATAAACTTTTTACTAAAACGTAGACGCTTTTCATCAATTTACAAATATATATTTTATACAAATTACTTATTTGTTCCTTTGAGTACGTTTTTCATATTTGAAAAAGAAGACTTAAAATACACTTTAGACTAATATAGGATATTCATTATTCATTTACCTATTTAAGATGTTAATTCTTAGTTAAAAGAATTGTTTTCTTTTCAAGCACACGTGTGACACTAATAATTATCACCAAAATTCACATATTCATCATTTACTTTTCATTAATGTCTTAATTTCTAACTTTTATTATTCTTTAAATTCTCGAAATCGAGCTTCAAGGTACTCACTAGCAACGGTCGAGAATTCAAGAATTGATCCATGTAATTAATTAACGGAACCATTTTCGAAAGACAGTTGCAGGTAAGACAAAAGCTTGCAAAGAAGAAGGTGATGATGGATCTTAGGCATAATCTATTATATCATAAGACATAATAATTATACAAAAAGAAATAATCAATGGCTAATATAAATTATTGATGTAATATTTTGCATCTTTATTATCAAATATTTTATTATCTTTTTCCAAAAGATTTATTTGGATGAAAAACTCATGTACGTTTCTTTTTAAATTGCAGAACTATGTATTATTAGTTATAAATTTAATTATTTATTATAAAATCTATTTCTACTTCAGAGAAGAAATTATTTTCCGAATTGAATGTTAAAACATGAAATATTAATTATAAAAAAACATACAAATTAGTTTTGTTTTTTTGAACAACAAAACTACATTTTAATTTAATTTTTTAAATCATTTGTTTGATTTTATTATAAAAATGATTTATATTCCATAAAACAAATTATTTTCCTAAATTTAATGTTAAAAAAATAATTACAATTTTTTTCCTTTAAATATATAAATAAATGTGTAAACCTTTATATAAAAACATTCATTTTTATTTTTATTTAATCTTTTCATAATTTTAAGATAAAGATATTTCTATAAATAAATTAATTATACAATTATTCATTTTATATGTTAGTCACATCAATATTATTTTTTACAAATATTTCAACTCATTTTCTCTAAATCTTTTCAACTCACTTTTCTACCAAACAACTTAACTAACTTTTCTCTTATTTTTTTACCTTTTTACTTATACCTTGATCCAAACAAAGTTAAAGAAAAAAAAATCTAGATCCAAACAAAGCTTAAGAAAAAGAAATTCCAGACAAGATCCTCCTACTGAAGTTGAATTCCACATGGGATTTCAAATTTGAAGATACAGAGCCAATACCTAACTCTGGGATTGAGGTCAGAGTCATCGAGTTTCCTTTGTTCAAAGTAGGATATTTCATTAGTTATCTTTCATTTTTTTAATCATTACCTTGTTGAATTCTGCTCATTCTTCAACTTTTTTTCATACATAGGATCCGGCTATTGCATACACTGAAAAACTCAAATCACACCTCCTTTCATTCAGAAAGAAAATATTCAGAATGTTATTTTTGCACTCTGGATTACCCTTTCAAAAGAAAAGGATGTGACTAGATTAGGTTTGGATACAGAAAGAAATGTTCTACATCATTTACCCAAAAGAACACTGAAAATGTGACCTTTTTTTCTTTCTTGCATCCAATAAAAAATCATGGACATATCCTATTCATTTTGGAATGGACTTTTTATATTTGAAAAGCTCATTTCAGAATGAATGAAAGTTGCTCAAATAGTTAATTGAATGCAGAAAATCTATAGCTTAACCTGGCCCAGTAAGTTGCATGAAACGTTACAACGTTTCCTCCTTCCTAACAAATTAACTGGTAATTCTTTCTACTAGTAATTGAAGTTTTTTTTGGTAAAAAAGGTTGCATTGAAAATACAGACACTTTCACGTGTGACTACATTTTTTGTTAAGCTTAATTTTATTAAAATTCAATAAGCCTAATTTGATATACTCTGTATAAAAGTAGTTACCACTAATTAATTTCTCTAAAAAAATGATCGCCTTGTGATTACATATATTAATATATAAAATAATTGTTTATAAAATCTCAATTACAGAAAATATTACCGCTAAGTATGATTTATGCATGTTTTACAATAATATATTGACGTCATACTTTGTTATTGATTATAAGTCATTCTTTATAACTAAAATGTGCATTTTATCTAAAGCTTTCCCTTTACCATTTTACCTCCCACTTTGGCATTTGGGGTGTGCTGATGCCATATTTGAGATGTGGCTTGCCACAAGTGATAATTTCTTTCAAATGAACCATAGCCATCTGATTAAATAAAATTATTCTAATGGTTCAAACAAAAGTGCTGGACACAAATACATTGAAGTAACCAAATCTGGAGGTCGTAAATGTACATGCCTTGGGCCAAATTCTGAGGGAGGTCGTAAATCTCAATGAACGAGGACATCGTTATCTGAACTACTTGAGAAAGAAGATACGTGACTTAACATCTATTTTGCACCAAAAAACTACAATATGCACCAATATGTTTAATATATTGGAATGGTCACTTCCCTAGTAAATTTATCTGCTAGGTTCCGTATGAAGAGGGATTTCAAAATTGTTAATGTAGACATGTTTAGGGAACAAGTGCTTAACAGAAACTAGAACCCACCCTTGAATCAGAATCGCACTCTAATAATTATCGCATTGGACACACATCCACTGTGGCTGTGCCTACCTAGAATTTACTTAGAGGGTATAGAAATTGACATAAGAAGATTAACAACCAAACCTTCTATTCTGTCTACAAAGCAATACAATACTCCACTTGAGATGCAACAGAGGATGCATGTCATTCTTCTTCTTCAAAGTCCATGAGGAAATCAGTCAAGTTTTCTGAATCCTCTACAGCTTCGTCCAGTGACATAGCACCATTTTTCTTTGGCTTTGGCTGTGGCTGCATATTCAAGGAGAGGAAGGGATGCTTTGTCAATTAAACAATGTTACGGATGAGAAAGAAACGAGCGAAATATAAAAAAATATATGTCAACGATTTCTGATTTCATTGTCATCCCAATAATAGGAGATACCAGAAAGTCTTTGATCCATCTGAGGCTACTTAACTAGAAAGCAGATGAAACCAGCAGAGAAACGACTACTAGAAAATATTTTATTTACAAGAGTACCTTTGACTTGCGAAGCTCAGGGGTACTTTTCAACACACTCCAATAATCACTAAGCTTCTCTTCCTCTCCCCCTTCCTCTACCTCCTCAACATCACTATCCTCTTCATCCTGGTAAAAAAGAGAGAAACAAGGGAGAAAATATTTCTTATAGCCGAACATTTTGGAATAAAACTAACTAGACAACCATTGTAAATGAAATCCTATAATCTCACATCATTCTCCCCAATGTCAACAGCTTTGGCCATAGCTTCATCCATGTCCGTCATCTGCCATAATACAAAATAAAGGGTATCAGACCATATAATAGAATGACTGGTCAAAGGTAGTATTAAATGGAGGAAGATGCAAAGCAGAAAGTATTTGTTATAAGAGGTTCATAACTTTACACTGAGTAAAGTAAGAAAGTTCAGATGAAAAAACCAACCAGTACTAAGTTATTCCATAAGAATTCAGTGGTCAACGAATTATAAATTTGTGTACAACTTTTGAGAAATTTCGAAAAGGTCATGTCTATCCTGCTATAAATTAGATATAAGGATCATATTATAGGTTGCCATGATAAACAGAAAACTTACTCATTAAATATTTACTTTCAAATGGATCTTCCCCGTGTTATGGCTCAACTTTAACAAATAAAATCAAAGAAGAATAAAGAGACATTCTTCTTATTTGAATTTATAGCTTTCTCTACCATTTTAAATATCCATCCAGATTCTGATTAGTGGTCCAGACAACCTGATGGAAGTGAGTGACAGGCAGAAAACCTAATGAAAGTCAATTTACATAACAAAACTATATTTCACGAGTCCTCCACCCCAACTATTGTGTCAACGGAAATAATTCTTTAGGAGTAATGAGACTTTAAGGTTCCTAATAAAATGACAATTTCCCGTCCCATTAAGCAGAATTGGTATATTGAATTGGAAAAAAGACAAGTAAATGATACTCCGTGCCTCCTTGGTATATGTGAACTAAACTTAGTTCAAAAGAGCCAACTAAAATTCCCATGCTTTGAGTCTACGTAACTCCGACCTCTTGCCCCTCAACATTAGTTGAGTGTAGAGTCCCACCTTTCACCTTTCTTTTACTTTAATCTTTTTGCCCAAATGAATCTAATCTAAACCAAGTTAAGGCAAATCATATAAAATAAAACCAAACAATAAATTTCTTCAAGAAAGAAATTCCCTATATGCAACTCATCAGTTTGCAAAATAATCCAATCAATTAATATTATCAAGTTCAAACTTCCTTACCTCAACAAGTTCAGTCTTTTCCTCGGCCATAGTCTTGTCAAATTCATCCCTTGAAGTGAGTTTTCCATGCTGATCGAAAAAGAAAAGAAATTCAGAAATTGCGGCGTAAATAAAATAATCACAATTTTAATTAAAAATTTGGTCTTGGCATTATGTAAGTCTGAAAATGAATGTTTCAACAAAGAGTAAAAAAAAAGTCAAAAATCATATATTTGAGGGCAAAATTTGGCCAATGTCTACAGAACGACATTTGTAACACTATGTCAAGTGCTTTGGAGGATTATCCTCATAAAGCAACAAAGTAAAATTGAAAGGATTAGAACTGAAATGAATCTAACAGTAACAGATTCAACTTAATCTTATAACCAACATGGAGAATTGTCTTACTTTTTTTATGGAATTTGAAAGAGAATACAAGATATCTAACGAGTTAAAACCATGACATTATTTTGTAATGATCAACTTATGAAGTGGATAAAATAACAATAAATTACCAAGTGAAGTTCATATTTTGGAGACACTATAAGTAGTATCAAGCACATAATTTTTAGAGTTTGAGAATTTATGCCAATTATTTTAGCCATCCTATAGATATATGTTCACATTCGTCTAAAGATATTAACTATTGCAATTTATTCCCATTTTAAAAAAAAAAAAAAAGGAGTAATAAGAAAACAAGGAGAAGATCTTAGAGTAAATAACCTCCTTCAGATAAGCCACCATATTTGGCGTTGGTTCATGAAAATTTGGCCCCCTGTAGTCAATCACTTCATTTGGATCTTGAATATAGTTCACAGTCGGGTAAACTGGATCTCCACCCCATACTGCAAGAAAGATGAATATTTTTTAACCAAATATTCTGAATTAAACTATTATCAGTAAAGTGAGCAAAATTGTTTGATAAGAAGATGCCAATGCATAAATTATGATGACGACAGGCAACAGGTGAATAGTTTAACACTAAATATTAGAGGTAAAAGTAGATACATTAAATTAAGTAAACAGGGAATAAATACAAGCAAGAAGTTTCAAGGACAAAAACAAAATGTAAGATGCTGAAAACTCCTAGTTAATTGTTATGATATTGATATAGAATAAAAAGAACAAGAAAAAAAAAGGCCTTCGAAGAAAAACAGATGATCAGTAAATAGATAATAACAAATGGAAGTCAAAGTTCTCCTTTCTGATATAATTTCAGTTAGTTATTCTCTTATTTCTTAAATACATTCAGAACTTGGTCAAAATAACAGCATACATAGTAGTGTTTTTTTTTTCTGAGAAAAAAGGCCTTTAAATGGTTCTTTAACAAAGAGCTAATTAAAGTGAAACAAATTTAAACTCAAGAAATAAGAAGAATGGCAGTATCACATTAAAAGATTAAGAAACTAAAAAGATACAGCCATGACACAAATATTTATGTTTATAAGTCAGTACTTTGCTTTATCTGATCCTCCCTCATTCGCATTGCTAAAGGGTCCCTTTGAATTCGATAATCAGTCCCCATCATCACCCGATACTCTCGGTCAGTTTGGTGGCAAAACATTTCAACTAGTTGTGCATTTTCATCTTCTCCAGTCTCTTCAAAATGCTTCTGAATTGCTTCGCGAGATGTGTCCCTTTTCCATGCTTTCACCCATTCTGAATAGTATGCAATTGGACCATCTCTTTCCAGTCTCTCTTGCTCAGCCTGCAGCCTGCAAAAATCAGGAGTATTTTAATTGATTCAATCATGTGATGACACAAACTAATACAGGAAGCTTTTATACTTGACATTTTCACGGTTTAAAGCAAAAGAAAATGAAGAATATTTTGTGTGCCACAATTTAAGATAAAACCATTTTGAATTTTAAAATTAATTCTTCTATATGAATTTACAATTATGAAAAATTAAATTCAACCCCATACACTTATGCTTAGGCACATTAAAACCCAACACAGCCATAGTAGGTAGGTTTTCTCAAATATTTTTTCTTGCGTTCAAGTATTCTCTTTACTTTTGTTTTAAAAAACAACAACTAATAGTATATTTTCCTTTCATTTTTGAAAAGACACATCTTTAATTTGGAATCTGTTGTTCACATAGTACATCCGTTTTAACAAGGAAGCAGAACTCAAACTTGAACCTTTTAAATGAATGAAGCATATTGACTGGTACCACTTTTTTAAACTCAGTTTATTAAAAAGTACATGTAAAGGAGGGGCTTAAATAAACTTGGAGCAGCTTATGTCCGGCCAGAACAGTAAGAACTTTGTCAAGTTACTCTCCTTACACTTAATTCACGATGTGATTTGTGTCAAGTAGTCTTCTTAGCATATGAAGGTTACTCACATGCATTTTCTCAGTCCTTTCAGAATTTTTTCCAATCTTCAAGCAACTGTTGTTTAACCTATCTAGTTAATCACTTTGTTTGCAGCTCTTATATGTTTTACATTTTGAATGCACTACAACAAATACCATTTTTATTTCTAGGCTTATCAGAGTTATGTTGTGAGTGTTAGTCAACAATACCTTTCTTCTTTATAAATTTCACGCCTTGCTCGATAAAGGGCAGTTTCTGTTAATGTTGGCTCTTCACCGTGAAGCTTTATTTGTCCAGTTTCTGCCATAGCTTTCAGGAAAACCTGAAAAATGAAAGAGGAGTTTAGGTTCAAGATGTAAAACTTAATTAAAAAACATAGAATTTGTGACTTCAACATATATGACTGGCTTTTAGACCTATTGTTTGATGAACATGACCATGGATGATCAAACAAATAGAAGTATCTGAAATGGTGACTGAGAGCACCTGACAAGAAAATAATTTTACATCCCAAATCGTTGTAGTCTGTTAACCAGGTTGCCAACAGAAAAAATGAACTGCCCACTTGACCTTTTAATCCATAAATTGACCATCGTGAATTAATCCACAGCCAAAATAAATTCCGATCATAAAGCACGAAAACAAAAAATGAACACTAACCGTTTCAACATCAGGTTTCCTCCTTTGCCACCTGGACCATTGTTCTTTGTCCGACTCTTTCCAATTCCACCACAGCTCCTCATTGGGAAGCACCCCCTCTATCGGCCTTTTAGTCTTTGGATCAACAAACGGATGAGAAAGTCCAACTCTCTTATTGAACTCATATTCACTCAATTCTTCCTCCTCGGGTTCAGACTGATAAACAACAAACTCAGACGAGTGATCCTGAGATTCTTCGGAGGATTCAACCAAAAGCTCAGAAGAGCCAGAACCAGCACCAGAAAATTCCACAGTGGACTGAGACGAAGAAGAAGCAGCAGCAGGAACAGATGCCTTGTAGTTCTTCCTCCTACTTCCAGGCTTGGCTCCATAAGATGGAGAGGTTGTTGATTCAGCAGTTGGAGCCGGTGCCCTTGCCGCCCTCACACGACTAGCAGTTCCCTCAGGCCAATACTCTTGACTGGGAATACTCGCTCGGGCGCCGGAGGCCGGCTCGAGCTGGCCAGAGGTGGAGTCAAAGTAACTGTGATAGGGTGGACGCTCCACCGACACATGCTTAATGTGCTCCTCCTCATCTTTCTTTTCACACTTTATGCAAGGAACCCTCCTTCTACAATAATTGCTCAAAATAACTCCACGTTGCACAATACCAGCACCAACAAGGTACGATGATGGTGGTGTCTATGAGGTTTGTTGCAAGTTTCAACATTTGTATAATACAAATTAAATTAGCTAAATTTCCCATCCAACAAAGGCATGTAATATCAGAAATTGATTTTCTTTCTTGTTTATAGTGTTAATGTAAAGTGCAGATAAGGCGAAAAGTTGAAGTTAGGAGGGTTACCTGGAAGCGATTGAAGGACAAATTGGGGACGAAATTGGAATGCATGGAAGCCATGTGCTCCCACTGAAGCCTGGGTTGCACGAAGGCGTGAATGGCGAAATTCAAAACGGCGACGTTTAATTACTCCGTTGCTGCGACGGAGAGGGAGACACTCAACCCAACACTGCTTCCTTATCGATTTTCATCTGGATAAAATTCTTAGTTACCGGTAAGAAAAAACAAAAATCCAATTATATAGAATCATTTCATTAGCCTTCATTTCTTTTTTGAAAATAATAGTAAAATGCTTCTTTATATTTAAATTTAATATTTAGTATCATTCTTTTACCGTTACAAAAATAATAAAACGATGAAATTTACATGATATATGATATTAATGTTTTTATATATACGTCAACATTTAGTAATAGCTTTTATCATTGCAAAATGAGTAAAAGGAAAGACTAAAAATCACATTTTTTAAAAATAGAAAGGTAAATTAATCAATTTTTAAAGTAATAGGATTCTATGCCGACCGACATGATGACGTGGCTCGATCTCCCTGACCGAACTGATCGAGACATACGCTAACATGGTTTGGTTTTTCTGACTGAGCTGGCTGAGACACCTCGCACGGTCAGACCGACCGACACATATAACCATTAACGTTCAAACTAAGGTCAGTGAAGTTAAACTACCATTAAGAATTAGGTAATGCAATCCTAAGTGTGATCCATTCCACTAATCAAACTCAATAAGATAAATCAATTAAAATAATATAAATAGCACACATTCTAAAGAACATGGTACGTCATTTATTACTGTGCACTTGCCTATGACCCGCCTTACTGACTTGAGCGTCTCGGAGTGACTTCTGCAAGTACCTCCCCCATTTGGCATTCACTCGAGACTGAGAACTAAAGGAGAAGCACGGAGACGAGAAAGATCCCAGCAAAACCCTAACAACCTGCCAGACCGAAGGAGTAAATTAATTTCAGAGAATTATCGTAATTGTTTTGGTGTTCAGTCTAGTTTCAACTAAATAGACATTTGATTGCAAATATAAAACTATACGAAATGAGAATCTCTTTCTAAGAATTTCTTTATTTTAATGTAAATTTTATAAATACAAACTCGAGAGAATGTCTTATAAAATAATATTGTTTATTAATAAACAAAAAAGATTGCAAACCTACTAAAAATGTAATTTTATTTATTGTTGAATTAATCCTAGTCTAAATATTGCTAAACTTACTATCAACAAATATTTGTATATTTGAAAAACTTGAAATCAATTTGACTTGACTTATTATTTAGATTAAGTTTCGATATAATACTTTATAACTTTTGTATGCTAAGTAATTTTAAATAATTTAGATTAAGTTGTGAAATAATACTTTAAAATTTAAGTTTTTATTTAATAAATAAATACTTTTCATGAATCGAAATATTCATTCGCTATTTTGCGACTTTATTATTATTTAACCAAAAATAGCAGATTGTTTATCAGAAAATATCAAAACTGAAATAACCAAAAAAATCTAAAAGGCAGAATATTAGATTTAATTAATTCAATTTTAATATTATTTTCAAATCAGTTTAAATTGAATCTCAAATTGTTTTTATAATTGGATGTAATCCATAGCTACCTACCTAGATGCACACACAGAAAATGATATTGTCCCACGTTATGTCAGACATGCTAACAAATTATTGGATGAAAGAGGAGAGAGAGAGAGACATCATAAGCGGAATTTGGAGATAGCTACGTTAACCGTTTTCCTCGCTCCTTCAGTTACTAGCCTTCTTGTGTGTGGAGCATCGTCACTTCCATCTTTCTCTTTTTTTTTCTTCCTTTTCACCCTCCTCTGCCCTCCATGTCTCAATTTATCAATCTTCAAACAACAATCCCTATTTCAATTAACTAATTAGATATATGAATAATAATGGCATTCATGAAGCAGGGGTCAAAGTCTGAACCTTTTCGTCGGGAAGGTCAAACGTGGTGATCATTCATCTCTTTCAAAATCTATGCTCTAATGGGTCCTTCCTTCTGCCATTAACCCACGTTTTGTTAATTTTATAATTGTTAGGTTCCCACATAAATAAAAATGTAACCTTGTATCCCTTGACGGTTTTTTCATTACTTTGTTTGTGAATTCCCCTAATTTGGATCATTTATACTAACATTGTTTTGCATTCAGGGTTTGTACGACAGGACTATCGAGTGATGTTACCATTGAAGTTGGCGAAATCTCATTTCTCCTCCACAAGGTGCTTGTTCCTATTTAACATAAGACAAAACTTAGATGCATGTGCTTTTAGGTTTGCATTAAAAACCAATATAAGTTGCCAAGGTGAAGTTTCAATTTTGACACGAGAACAACACTAGAAGCCCCTAACGATCTGCGTCTAAGTTTTATTCTTTCACATGCTGTGCATTGTGTAGTTGATTTTTCCCCGTCTCTTCAACTTCTATGAGTTTGAATGTCTTTTCGAGTTGATCCTTAGTTTGTTTCTACGTTTGTGTTTGTGATTTTGATGCAGTTTCCATTGCTTTCTAGAAGTGGCCTACTGAAGAAACTCATTGCAGAGTCCTCTAATGAGGATGAATCAAGTTGTGTTTTGCAACTTTATGATGTTCCTGGTGGAGCCAAAACATTTGAGGATATAACCAGGTTCTGCTACGGTGTAAAAATAGAAATCACATCATTAAATGTAGTCAGCCTTAGATGTGCAGCTGAGTACCTGCAAATGACTGAAGACTATGGCGAAGCGAATCTTGTTGAACAGACTGAGACTTTTCTCAATGAAATTTTCAGCAATTGGCCAGATTCTATAAAAGCCCTTGAAACATGCGAGGAAGTGCAACCCTTTGCGGAAGACCTCCATATAGTTTCAAGATGCATTGATTCCTTGGCTATGAAGGCTTGTTCAGATCCGAACTTATTCAACTGGCCCGTGGCTGCACGTAATTGCAAGCAAAATCAAGAAGACGACCATGCATTATGGAATGGAATTTCTAGAGATACAAGATTATCTCAAAGTGATGATTGGTGGTTTTATGATGTGTCTTTGTTAAGCCTACCCTTTTATAAACGACTCATTATAGCAATAGAAGCAAAAGGAATGAAATCTGAGGCCGTTGCTGCATCTCTCATATACTATCTTAGGAGGTTTCTCCCCTTGATGAATAGGCAATCAAGCTTCACTGATACAGGCCATGCTACCATTCCTAATACTTCCGAAGCAGACCAAAGGGCTCTACTTGAAGAAATTGTGGAGTTGATTCCTAATAAAAGAGGGGTCACATCCTCAAAGAATTTGCTTAGGCTGCTCCGCACAGCCATGATACTGAGTGCAAGTCCATCATGTAGGGAAAATTTGGAGAGAAGGGTAGGAGCTCAACTAGACCAGGCTGCACTTGTGGATCTTCTCATTCCAAATATGGGATACTCGATGGAGACACTATATGATATAGACTGCATCCAGAGGATCCTTGATCATTTTATGTCTATATACCAGCCTGCATCTGTAGCAGCTTCTCCATGTATAATTGAGCAGGGGGCATTGATGGCTGGAGCTGATGCATTGACACCTATGACAATGGTTGCAAATTTGCTTGATGGATATCTTGCTGAGGTGGCTTCAGATACTAATATGAGCTTGGCTAAGTTTCTGGCACTTGCTATTGCAATTCCAGATTATGCTAGGCCACTTGATGATGGTATATACCACGCAATAGATGTATACCTTAAGGTTAGATAATTTTGGATAGCCAATATTAACCTGTGTTATGTTTCTGGTTTACTAAATGTTTTGGTATGTAGATATCATAACTTTTGAAACAGAATTGAAATTGAGGAAGAATGAATCAAATTAGTATTGGTGATATTTGAAAGCTACTGCTCACCGCCTTATGTGCAGCTATATTGAGAATGAAAATAAAATTAAACTCATGACAAAGAAAAAAAGTGTTTAACAAGTCTATTTGGTGAGTGAATCTCTCATAAAATAGATCACCAAATAGAGCCGAAGGGAAAACAACATTACTAGGTTTCATTTTTTAGATTATTAAAAATGTGATGGAATGGAATGGATGGAGCAATGATGAATGCATTAAATTCCATTTCATCCGATATCTTTTCTTTTTCTTTCCTCCAATTTGGAGAATATGGAATGGAACCAACTTTCTCTTTAAAAGTTCAATCCTAAATCTACACAATGAAATGGTAGTTTTTGTTTTATCTCAATATGCTTTAGATATCCTAACCCCCGAGAACGACCTCGCAGAAAGTAATACAACATTATTATATAATCATTCTAATGTAAAACTCCGACAACTACAGATACATCCATGGCTGACAGATTCTGAACGGGAGCAACTTTGCAGATTGATGAACTGTCAAAAGCTCTCATTAGAAGCAAGCACTCATGCAGCACAAAATGAAAGATTGCCTCTACGAGTAATTGTTCAAGTCCTATTTTTTGAACAGCTTAGACTCCGTACATCAATATCTGGGTGGTTCTTTGTTTCTGACAATCTTGATAACGGACATCACCACAGTGGAAATGTTGTCCTTCCCAATAATGATCCTTGTCAACGGGACACTGCAGAGGGAAATGAAAACTTGAGGGAACGTCTTTTGGAGCTGGAGAAGGAATGCTCAAGCATCAGAAACGAGCTGCAGAAGTTGACTAAGACAAAGAAAAGTTGGAGTATTTTACCAAAAAGGTTTGGCTTTAGAAAAAAGTCAGAGAGTTGAGTTGAGAGGGTTCAATGAACTTCATAGCAACAAGTAAGTGGAGATAATAATTTCCTTCTGACTTGCATTGTATTTTTCCTGTGTCTGTAACTTGACAATCAAATTTGTTGGTAGTGAAAAAGTTCAGGGAGTGCTATTCTCACATTTCTTACATTACTGTGTCTGACAGGAGGAATCGTGGTCATCACTCCTTTTGGTGTTGCAGATCCTCAACATTCTGTTCCTGCTTTTTGTCTGATCATTTTAGTTGTGAGATGGTTGTATACAGTCAATGTTTTAGCTCTATTTATTTATTAGTATGGTACATACAAACGTGAGATCCTGTCAGATTTGAAACTCTAGGGTGATTATGGTGCACTTGCTGATGATGGCTCTTAGGGTGTCCATCCTTTTTTGCCGGTGACACTGACTCTTGATTTTCCATATTTTCTGTCCATCAACAAAGTGACTAACCTATTCATTCCTTAGCTAACCTGTCTTGACTATCTGATGTAGTTTCTTGTTTGAAGAAAACCAAAACCCTTGGCTCACTAATGACAAATACTAGCTGTATATATCCATTTACTCCCGAAGGCTGTATCTGACCATGTTGTTTAATGACCACTTGAATGCGGCAGCATGCAGAAGTTGCGTATCGATTAGGTAGATAGGTAGATGCCATAAACACTGTAAATACAAAACTACGTGCACATGCGTATGGAGTACAAAAACAACGATGATGTATCTTACATTTAGTAATGACCAAACAATTTTAGTCCTTTCCGCATAAAAACTGAGAATTGCGATAGAGAAGGTGAATATCATGTTTGCTTCCTTTCTCAAACGTACTTTTTATATTAAAAGATACAAATGTGTTGCATTTACTTAACAGAAATGGACGTAATTTCACTGATTGGGAATGGTAATCCAAACAAGCATGAGAAAGAATTTCTAATTCATTGGTATAAGCAAAAACTACTATTTTAATCAATCGCTCTGTAAACCGAACAGTCTGGTTACCGAGAAGCATGTTTCTACAATTCCTCCTGTAATAAAATAAGATGTTGCTGACCATATTCTTTCAGTTCAAGCACTAGTATACTGAACACCAACAAACATGTGAATTAAGTGCATTTTGACTTTAAAAATACTTGTTAGTTTTTGAAAAAAAATCAGTTACGTTGTGACGTAATTGAAATACAAATATGCCTCAATTACTTCAGTAGAAATAACCCAATTGAGAACTTTTTTCTTCTGATAATTGACATTCTGATTCAACGGAGCCTTGTCCATGGTAACTTCTAATTCACATTCATCTTGCTTTGATTTACCACTCAAACCCATCCACATTGTGCCAAGTGCTAACATGTGCACACGAACTAATCGTGTGCCAGCTCTACCAAACCCAAAGAACTGCGTGTTTGTCAAATATAACACAGTTCGTGTCTATGTTTTTTCGAAAAATGAATAATCATATTATCGTTTGAGAATTGAGAAATGTTCTATAAACGACTTTTGCTGGCATTTAAAACATCAGTTAGCTTATTAAATATTCATTATTGATCACATGGTAGATTTCGCGCATTAAAATGCCAAAACAGAAAAACTCATCCATCCACGAACAGCCACAAGTGTAGAAGCTTAGGTCTGATAAATATGTTAATTTGACTTCAATACAAGGAACCATATCCATTGAAAAATATACATAATATAACATTAACCACGTAACTACTATGAAAAAAATACTTAAAACTGCATGGCGTACTATATTCAATTTGAATCTATGGCATTTCAAATTAGAGAACAAAAAAAGGCACACAATTCTAGATAGCATTGAACTCGTATAGCACAGTGAACTCACGATAATATCCTGTGTCCTAATATTAGTTGATCAATAACCAGAGAATTAAAAAGCAAAAGGCATAAGCAAGCACTTCACCCATCAGTTGATGATATAGGCTCTACAATACATAGTTCACCCAGATTAAGGGGATGTACATTATTCAAACCAATGGGACTTTAGCAAGTCAGAATTACATTTAGCGCTTATCACATTCCCAACACAAAGTATACTACGCATAAAACACACCTGAAAGCAAAAAAACGAAAACACGATGTTATTGTCTAAGTCGAATAATCGATACAAACATGGCAGAAAACAGAAGACAGCTTGATTGCAGAAGAAAAATTTACTGGAGAAATCGAAACTCGAAAACCCTAATACCGACTTGAGAAAGAGTAAAAGAAAATTTGGGAAGGAAAGAGAGGAGGAAGATACCAGGAGTTTAGTTGTAGTAGAGTTCGAGACCCATGCCATCGTGGATCTCGTAATCCTTCAGAGTGATGTGATCCTTGTAGATGGTGTACCACTTCTGGATGCGGATCTTGTCGGCTCTGGTGCCAGTCTGAGCCGCCACAAGCTTCTTCAGGTCGCCGATTGTGTCATCATCGTTGCACTTCACGCGCACCTTCTTTCCCAATCGGTCGTTCAACACCACCTCGATCATCTTCGCGAAGCAAACAACCCTAATCCCCAAATTCCAAACCCAATGTGTATTTGGCCTACCGCGTTATTCCTTTGTCTCGGTCGTATTTATAGTTATGTTCACCGCCTCTCTTTGCGTATCCACCAAGTTTGACTTCGCAATTAATATTTAAGTTTTTGGTAAGGAAAATATATATAATAATAAAATAAAGAACATGATAAATTATAATCTATCAAATGTTTGGTATGCATAAAAAAAGAATTAAATAATGATATAGAGTATGATATCAAATATTTTTTATTAAAAATATATTTTTTAAGTTGAATCTTAATTTTTTGTATTTTTTTACAGATAATGAAAACTATAAAAATAATATTTTAATTAAATTATACAAAAATTATATTTTATTCATGTAACTACTCTTTACGTTATAAAATTTTTATCTATGATTTTAAAATTATAATAATGTTCTAAAAAAATATCATTTAATGTTAATATTGCAATGAAAAACATAATTAAATTTATATGTCACAATAATTGTAAATACAAATATAATATAATATGTTAAATGACAAACTATTGATATATTTATTATATAAATTAGTATTAAAAATGACATTTTATTTACTAGTTACTTTTTTCTTAAAAAAATCTATAAATTTTGTGAAATTAATATTAATAAAAATGTAATTTTTAATATTTTAATTACTGTTCTAATTTTTAAAATATATATATATATAATATTATTTTTAACTTAACTCAATAAGATAACTAAATAACTAAAGTGACATTTGTCTTAGTAAAACAAATAACATATTTCAAGATATGATATATCATGTTGGTAACACC
>Ga0123342_1003394_pt1 | contig 25602 bp, 7 predicted proteins | sample Turbeawhitnodule_FD_89960 | JGI IMG/M metagenome (GOLD analysis project Ga0123342, IMG submission 89960) | Root nodule microbial communities of legume samples collected from Mexico - Turtle bean Mexico white nodule | ecosystem: Host-associated > Plants > Roots > Nodule | place: Mexico: Nepantla... | reverse complement strand
ATACCAATTTAGAAACTATTTAACAATAATAGAAAATAATAGAAACTAATTTAGAAACCAAATTTCTTTTTAGTTTCTAAAATGGTCTCTAATTTAGTTACTATTACAACTAATTATTTTGGTTTTTACAAATTAGTTTTTATTTCATAATTATCTTGTAGTGCACTGAAAAGATAGTTTTAAAAAGTATAGTTTAAAATTTAATCAAGAAAGTCAACATAATATGTTTTATAGTTGTAAAAATATATCTTCAAGACGCATTTATGCATAGGTTTTAAATTTTTCACATTTTGCATAAAAAGTATTACCATTTTTTCTTTTAAAATTTTAAATGTTAAGTATTGAACCTTCACCTCCTACCAGGACCCACATTCCAAAGTTCAATCTAAAAAAAAAATACAAAAATATAAAAAAATGAAACCAAATTTAGTTAAAAGAACATAGTTGTTATTACATGCTAACATTTATGGTATGCAGATTTTGGAATTATTGAGGTTTCGGAAGGAAAATCAAATACGTTGCAGTTTTAATGTATCTTCAGAGCCTTCAAAGCTGGATTATACACCTTCATGTAGTTTTTGTGCTTCTGTGGTCTCATAGATACTTGTGCAGATAAAAAAAATTGAAATTTTATTTTCATATTTTCTTTTGATATTGTGTCGATTTTGTACTTTTAAATTAAAATATTTATTGTCTTTTATTTTAAGATGTTGATTTTCAACCATTTTTATATTGATTTAAAGCATGAAACTTGTTTTATGAGATTTACATACATTAAAGCTATGGAACCTAACTCCCCAGGATCAAACAAACAAGGATCATAAATGTGCAAAAATACACGTGAAAGTTGAGTTCCACTAACCCCACCAGAAAGAATTTGATATTGATTTTTTCAGTTTTTTTCCCACGACTCAACTTTTCAAGTTCATCATGTTTATGATTCGTTTTAACATCACTGGTGTTTTATAGCTTTTATGTATATGAACCCAGTAGGATAAGTTTCACGTATTGAATCGATAGAAAAATGATTCAAATTTTATCCTAAAATAAAAAATAACAACTATATTAAAAAGGGTTAAATTGATCCAAATTAAAAAAAAATAAGGACCAAATTAAATTGTTTAAATATAAAATATCAAACTAAGACATCATTGAAGATCCACGTCAAATAAAGATTATGACATTTTATAGTATATAACTGGATGTCAACCTATAAGATTGAGTTAGATTTAAAGTTTACTTCTTAATATGTTGTCAGAATCATATATAACATATTTTAGCAAGAGTTTCTTGGACTTATCATGCTATCGTTATTGGACCACTCATAATATATAGTTTCACGCATATATAAGTGAGTGCAAACTTCATCTTATAAGATTGAGTTAGGCTTAAAGTTCACTTCTTAATAAACATAGAAAAAAGATAAATAACTAAAAATTGTAATCTAAACTTTTATTTAAATATACTTGTTGGGAAGATAAGAAATAATTTTCCCTCTTTGATGCAGATACAAAAATGGACACTTGCGGAAACAATAAGTAAACAAAAGAAATTAGAGCAAATTACACGGGACCTAATACAGAAAATATCTTCACTATTAAAGTAGGATTACAATATTTGTTTCTTTCGTGAGGATAAATTGGATATCTATTCTCTCATTTACTTTTTAAGTTGCTCTTTTCCATTGGTTGTATCTTTCTTCCTCACAAGTTCCTTTTATATAGAAAAAGAGAGAAAAACTTCTTCATAGAGAGATAATGAATAATTAATGATTGTTACATTTTCAAGATACCTTGAAAATACTATCTTCAACTTTCTAGGTTAAACTTTATAGTCTTCAAGAGATATATAATTCCAAGACTTTAAAATGATCATCATTGAATATGCTCAATGGATAAATTATCAAAATTTATTGGTTAAAGTATCGCATTAATTAAGGAGAGATTCCCAACAATACTTTTAAGTTATGGTTGAAAATTCTTTAAAACTTCTATTTGTTTTTCGAATCTTATACTCTTAGCTTAAAGAGTCTCTCATGTGATTTTATAGTTTTCAATAAATGTTAACCAGTGTGTAAGAAAGGGTATTTTTAGAGCTATTTTTTGTCGTATATATATTTCATTTACCTCTATTATGGCATTGTTTTTATAGTTGTGTTCTTTTCTTTCATATTATATACTCCTTCTTGATTCCTCTTTTCCCTGAATTATTTTGGCGTGGCATGGTGATACTATTATTCTTGATGTCTTTGGCATGATTCGCCACACGAATTTGGGTCTGACTGCACTTATGCTTCTCTCTTTACGTACCCTTCAGTCTCAACCAGATTCCATGCATGAATGCTGTTGCTTACGCATAATTATCTTTCACAAATTCTTTAGGTTTATGACGTTGGTGAAGGAAAAGAACACCAACCAAACGATTCATAGATGGTTTTCAGAGCACTGTGTGTTGTACTATTTTATTCCCATTGTAAAATGATCGAACAAGAAAGGGGATCGAGGGAAAAGGGAGACAGTGATGTTATCATCTACACCTGAAATTGGCATTGATGCAAGTTCTTGATTAGGACAACTCCCCATTTTTATTTAATCCAACCTCTCTTATTCTTATTCCACCCATCCTTCACAGCAATTTTTTCACCATTGATTTTACCTCAAGCTGGAATTTAGCAAGTCAAAAGCATGCTAATTCTAGAGTCATAGACTTTTTCCAAATGGTTGGATTTCATTGCACTATGTAATTTGGAACCAACATGGCTACAAGGATATTTATGAATGATCACTGCCTGCTTTGGGTTTAGGAATTCATTTTTACTTATTAGTCAAATTTCACAATAAATATTAATAAACAGAAACTAATTTTAGAGATCAAAATAATTAGTTATTATTTATTAAATTAAAAATTATTTTATAAATTTATTAATATTTAAAATAGTTTTTATTATTAATAAAAATTTATAAAATAATTTTTTTATTGATATCTAACCTCAAAGATTTTAGCTACTTATTACTTTATATTTTAAATTAGTATCTCTTAATCTTGTAGAAACCAATTTAAAATCTAAAATATTAAGTATTAAAATATATAAATAGTTAATTTAGATACCAATTTAAAAATTATTTTATAATTTTTATTAATAATAGAAACCACTTTAAATACTAATAATTGTTTAATATCTAATTTAGTTAATATATTAATTAATTATTTTTATCTTTAAATTTGATTGTTATTTAATACTTTTCTTTAAATAAAACTAAGAATTTTTTAATAATGGACCACTAGTACAACCTATCTAGAAAGCTTGAAGCAAGTAAATGGTAGTCTCTTGTTTCCCACTGATTTCCCTAAATAAATACTATTACTAGGTAACAAAACATAATTCACAACTATTTGCAATATATACGTTTTTAGCTTAATTCAATTTACTGAATATTATCATTTTTAAAAAATAGAAGTATATATTATGACAACAGATAACTATAATTATATGATTTATCTATAAAAATAGTGTTCATGATTTTGGATACATATGGAAACAGTCAATGATTCAACTGTTAAAGAAATAATTTTAGCTAAAATTATTACCAGAATTTGATTTCTCTTTATATGAGGGGAGATGTATAGTGAGGAAGTCATTTTACTAATAACGCATAAATATTTTGAAAACTCATTATTCAATTTTGATATATGTTTATATTTGAACAAGAATGTTGATTTATAAAGGTTAATCCTAAATGGTGACATTTTTTAGTCGTGTTTATATAAGAAAACATGTATAAAACTCACAGAAGTATTACATGAATTTCATCGAAGTAATGATGTAGAAGTAGATCTTGGTGTCACATGAGATGAGCACTATCATTATTCTATTGACAAAATCAATTAACACAAAGATAAACACGTGCGTTTTTCTGTGTACAATAAACCAGAGTCCCAAATTAATCTTTAAAATCATAAATGTTGAATAAATTTTTTTAAAACTTTTGAACCTCTTAATTTATAAATATCTAACGATTTTAGTCCCCAGAAAGGCCATAATAAAATATTCTCTTTCAAATTCCAAAAAAGTTGTGAGTAATTTTATATATCTTTCCTCTTTATATAGGTAATCATCCTAGTTGGATTTACATCCTGCAGAGTCATTTTAAGAAAAAGTAGTTTGAATTACTTTACTATAAAGAAGAATAATATTAGAGAAAAAGAAGATCATCAACGACCTCTCGATTGACATATTTAAGAATTTTATTTTAAATGCTACTTAATTCATTAAAAATGATCTCATATATAAACTACAAAAGTTAAGAATCTCATCATACATAATATAATAGACAACCCAATAAAAAAAAAATTCTCAATATTGCATTTTAATTAAATCCACGTCTAAAAAGGTTCTGATCTTGGTATAATCATATATAATATTTTATTTTCTTTCACGTATATTTTTTTATGTCTCCTTTTTGTTATATTACGTTATCAAACATATCTTTAAATTCTCTCTTTTTATATCTTTGATTGGAGGTATATATCAACCATTTTTTCTATTTTAATGGCGATAGCAATGTTTGCCTCGTATGAGTGCATCGTTCCGAGCTGGAGCTTAGTAAGAAGTGTCTCTTTTCCATCACATCTCCAACTGTTTAAGTTCCAAAATATTTCAAAAATGGTTTAAAAATAATTTTGGATATATACAGTGATAAACAAAAGCAAAGATAAAGTAAGGGATATGTTTTTTCATCTCTTATCCAACATCATCCATATGCAAGCTTTTTGCAATAAAAAATGGGAAAAGCTTATGTCAAAAGAAGTAAAACATAACCAATGGTTCTTCTGGATGTGCCAAATGTACGTACAAAAAATGAAGTTACGTTCCATCAACCCTAATAACGAGTAAATTAGAAAAATGGGACCTCTTTTTCCTGTAATCATCTTTTAAGATAAAGCACCTCATTCATGATGATGTCCCTTCACTGGTTATGATCAAGATCTAGTTATAATTAATTCCGCCATCACTGAAAAAAAAAATGTTCAACTCAACAAGAGTTTCATATGATATATATCCATGGAAATGGAATGCATGGAGGGAGATAAAAGGCAGTGAGGATAAACCCACATTATTATAAATTCATGACGTCCTTGGATATCTCTTGAAAAAGTGCAAACTATAGTATATAATTAAATTGGTGTTTTCAACTTTTCATGTTATCATTATTTTAGGATGATGAGTTTCGAGTTATTAAAGATACACCATGTTGCAAAACCACTTTTTTCTAGCAAGTAATATCTTCCGATTCAATTTCAAAAACTCATTCATGCGATTTCGAGTCATTGTGAAGATAATCCTCTTCATTTCTAATTTGTGCCCGTTTTTGTCATCTTTTTCTTTCCCTTTTTTGTACCTTACAAGTCATTTGTCTCCCTTCATTATGTCCAACTATAGCTACGTTCTCTTATCCTTACGTAAGATGATAGTGCATGCATGAATTCGATTTAAGTTACCCTAAAAAGTATACAGATATTGATGGTATTTATACATAACCAGAAGTTTTTTTTTCCCGCTCTAACAATTATGTAGCATGCACACCAACTATAACTCACATGAATACGATTGTTAACTAATTTATTACATGAGTTTTTATTTCTCATTTGTGCAACTGTTCCTTGGGTTAAACATTGTTTTTATTTATTTAGGGTTTAAAATTTAGGATTTAAAATTTAGGATTTGATGGTTTGCAAATTCTAAAATATGTTTATAGCTCAGATGTTCAACAGATGATTATTTTGTTTATAAAGATTAAGAGACTCATAAAATATTTTATTTTATTTATTTTTTGTTGATAAAAAAAAATATTTTTTAAATTCTGCGCATGCAAATTAAACCAACTGTTTCAGCTGTCGAACACCAACCGCTATAACAGCTCAATCCACAAGTTTGCTGCTAGTCATAATCATGATCATATCATAATCAGATACGTATACAGATGCATAGTAAGATTGAAAAGTGTCCTTATAAGAAAATTCTGATAAACTTTCCCACTTTTCACTATGCTGGCTAAAAGAGATCTCGTATGAGAGTTCTGTACTTGTTTTTATTGATATTGCAGGGTTCTTTCTCCATATTTCAAATTATTAAAGATCTTGAAAAAAAGTTAAGAAGGATAAACCAGAAAAATTAGCGAAAGATATGGAGACAAAAAGGAGATTAGGCATCAAATGATGACTAGATGTTACATTAAAAAGAAAAAGGAGATTGGAGGAATGTTTTTCATGGATTGGGGAAAGCAGAGAGATATGAAGAAAAATGATAATGAGAAAGAGATAAATGAGGGAAGAAAGTTTATATATTAAATCAGTTTTGATAGTAATAAATAATAAAAATGTCATTTTATTTATTTGTGGAAAGAAATAAATTCTTAGGATATCGTGTCCAAATTTGTTTGTTCTCAAGTACGAAGAAAACAGACACAAAACTTGGTGGTTGTGACATGCATGCATCTAGAACTGATAAACTAGAAAAAACAAACATTAATAATAAATTGTTTTATTCAGAAAGGATGGCTCACACTTTACCTTGTTCCTTTTTTCACCATAAACCAACCTTTGCCAATTTTTATCAGCAGATAAAGAGTACTGTAAGAAAAATATTTGACTATATATATATGAAAGGAATAATCCATTATAAAAAATTAGTGCGATTTCAGCATTGATGATAGAAAAATAATTATTTTTACTGAATTTATTTAGTGATTAATGCTTCGATTTATTGGAGTGATTCCTCGCGTATTCTTTTATGAGAAATGTTATTTAAAAATAAGTTGTACAATTAGGAATGAAAAATAAGTTGTATAATAGAAAAGTTTGAAATATAATAAATAATAATTTGATTGAGAGTTGTAGGCACATAAGCTAATATAATATAAATTATTTCATGAATTATTATATGAAATCAAATTTATTCTTTTATATCATTTCTACATAATGTAGAATATATATATATATATATATATATATATATATAAGTAAAAAGTTAAATAAATATTTATATATGAAATTTATATTATGTAATAAAAATTGATAAATAATTTTTATTTTACACATTAATAAATACTTAAATTATAATATACAATTTTTTTAACTATTAACAGATTATTTTAAAAAGAAACAATTTAAATTGAGTTTTGAGAAGACAGATTGAAAAAAAAATGCCTTCAAATAATTCAATATATTTTTGTTTGTCAATAAGTAGGTGTGAAATACATTTCTAAAACATATACTAAGGAATGTCTAAGTAGAAGAGCGAAATGAGTGAAAGTGAATTATAGTATAAACATAGATAAAAGTTATTACTTTTGAAATGTAATTTAAATAGATAGACATTACTAAAATAAACAGTAGAGGCAAAATTATTAAAAAATTTGTCAAAAAAAATATGAATAAAAAAAATCATTATTCCATGATTAGGTTAATAAATTTTATTAAAATGTTTTATCTTTAGAAAAAATGTCTTCATTCATTTAATTAAAAACATGTTTTCCTTTAATTAATTATCTTGAAAAATAATTGTCTTTAGTTTTCTTTGTACAATCAGAGGTACAAGTTTTAGAAGTGATGGTTGTTTCCTTTTATACATGCATGACTATGAATGACTAATGAAGCATTCATTGGTTTAAAAGAGTATGAAATTATTGTTGTGTTGATGCCTATGTATCTATAGACGTAATGTAGCACCAAACCATTTCTAAAACGCACATGCAACTACTACTTTTCTTCATTCCACTTTCGTTCGTTTTTTCTGCCATTCCTTCTTTTGTTGCATTCCATTTCTTAACTGCGTAGGCCTATTTTAGTTCTCAAAGCCCTATAAGGCCCAACCAAAATCCAATTAATAAAATATTAACTAATGTCATTAACAATTAATGATTGCCCACTCAATTATATATGCTTCGTCACATTCTAATTTATACAATTATTACGTTAATTATAATTAAACTAAGATAATCATTGGGTACTTTTTTATGTCGGCTACATATGCCACAATTTCTTTTCACACTTTCAATATATCATTCATTGGGTGCGTGGTAAAAATATATTTGACCAATATTTTCTTTTTTTTGCTTGTGATATATTCACATCTTTTATATAAGTATCAAGACGTTAACTCATACGAGATTGTTAACAATACATTATTTATAAAGTGAATAAAATCCCGATTTTGATTTTCTTAGTGAATCCAAAATGTACTCAATACAAGTGACGTAACGCAACACATCATTAGTTAGTAGGTTAATTGAGCTGGCTCATGAAACCTGTCTTATATCTATTAAAAAAATAATACGGTTTAAAAAAAATGCATTTTTATTAACAAATTCAAATATTTTGAAAGATACATATTGCACTTAGGTACATTCATCACTTAATAGAGTTTAGTAAATGTAGGTGAATTGTAGAAACATATGAATTGAGAATCTTTAAAAACGACAATATAGATTATATCAAATTTTTCACAATGGTACAGTTGAAGACGTGATTATGAGTAATGAACAAAGTTTGAGAGATAAGTTTTTCATATTTTGATTGGTGTTTTGAGCCAATGATTTATATGAGATCTATAAAAAATTACATGGTAGTTCTTTTAATGAGTAAAAAAATTTGAATGACTTAATTGTTTATATTTATAGGTGAATGTGTTACCGACGTCTTTATATTAGTTTTATTAGTGTAAGAAGGTTAAAGAGAAATGTGAAATAAGTTAAACTTTTGTACAATAGTTGAGATATTTTTGAAATACCTCTTATATATTTATTGTTTTTTTTATTAAAAAAACTAAAGTTTATTTTAATTATGAAATATTTATCCAATGATTAATAAGATAAGTTGATAATCTGTATGTTTAATCGCTTAAGAAGGTGTATTTGCGTTTATTGAAAGATCACATGGCATGACACGTATGTATGTATACGTATGTATAATGACATGCAGAGAACACAAGTATCGTTGTTCTTTGTTGCCATAGTTTAAAGATGTACAGTGACTTAAATAAGCATTTGTCCGTAGTCAAACACACACGAAGTAAAGAGGAAAGAAGGAGTACGGTGGGGACCACAGTGATATGGGGTTGGCAACGTCGTGGGCCCCCCGAGTCCTATGGAAGGCCATCGTGGGTCCCACCAAGGTGTTTTGGAGCTTCTGTTTTCTTAACTATAAATTCAGTGCAGGGGACTCTGCCTCCTCCCTCATCTCACTCCTTTTTTCTTCATTCACTCCTCAAACTTCTCTTCTTTCTCACAATAATTAAACCACACTTGAAGTTAGTTGGTTGGTTAGTTAGTTGCTTCCTCTCAAACGTAAGCTAGTGTCTCAAACTTGGTTTAATACTTAACCAATTGCCAAAAACATATACACCCTTTCAAAAAAACATAAGCGAGTGTTGGGTTTGTTTTTTCGGAGAGATTATTGTGTCAAAATGACGCAGCAGAATGTGGTAGTGTCTGACACCAAATCTGGAGTTCCCCTAACAGTTTTTCCAACACCTGCACAAAAAAAGCCACCTGCAGCACCAGGAGGGTACATTTCTATTTCAAGGAGGAGGGTTTTGAAGAACCTTGAAATCAATGGAGACCAAAGAATCAATGCATGGGTTGAGTCCATGAGAGCCTCATCTCCAACCCATCTTAAATCCACACCTTCTTTCTCTCAGGAGCAAAACTCTTGGATTGTGAGAACCACTCTAAAATCAACACACTTTTTTATTTCACCAAGTTCAAATTCCAGCGCTGGATCTAACATATGTTTTCATGATTACCAAACAGCTTCACCATCCGTCGGCATTAGACATGTTTGACCAAATCATTGACGCGTCAAAGGGAAAACAAATCGTCATGTTTCTGGACTATGATGGAACACTCTCCCCAATTGTTGAAGATCCTGACCGTGCCTTCATGTCTCATTCGGTTAGTTTCATTCTTTTTCATGTTTCACAACCTTGGACTTATTATCCATATTGTCTTATAAATCTACAAGACTGTTTCTTGTGTGTATGTTTTTACCAGATGAGAAAAACAGTGAGGAAACTTGCTAGGTGTTTTCCTACTGCCATAGTGACTGGCAGATGCAAAGACAAGGTACAATATTATTTGGGTTAGAGTAAATTCTCGTGCTTTTGTTATGTACTTCCTCTTCTCCCTTTTCATTTTCCTTTAATTCTCTGAACTAACACGAGGGTAGCTTTGGAAACAACAGGTATACAATTTTGTTCAGTTGGCAGAGCTATACTATGCAGGAAGCCATGGAATGGATATTAAAGGGCCAACAAGAAGCTCCAAATACAACAAAGTGAGTAGCTAGCTGTAGCCTACGTACACCTTATTTATTACACTGCATACATTCTTAACACCTAACATGTTCAAATTCATGGAATCTCATAATTTTACATTGGTTGTGGTCCTTAGGATGCCAAAGCTGAGGCAATTCTTTTTCAACCTGCCAGCGATTTTCTTCCCATGATAGATGAGGTTCGTCTAGACAAGTCAAATGGGTTTGTTTCTACAATGTTAAGATTACATTTTGTAATTTCCTTTGGGTGAAAAATTTCAGGTGTACCAACAGTTGGTTGAGAAGACCAAATCAACTCCTGGAGCTATGGTTGAGAACAACAAGTTCTGCCTCTCTGTTCATTTTCGTTGTGTTGATGAAAAGGTGCAAACTATAAACTATGAAGCCAACCATGTTTCAGACAGTTGCTATAACTATTTGCAGTGTTTTTGTTCCTGCCCGAATTTCTTTTCTTTTTTACATTTCTCTGTTCACGAAAAAGTCTAAACCAAATGCACTATACATAGAAATGGAGTGACCTGGCACGCCAAGTGAAATCAGTTTTAAAGGAGTACCCCAAGCTTCGACTTACCCAAGGAAGAAAGGTGGGCCATGTTTCTGCTTTCTTCTCTTTTTTTTTTATCTATTTTCTTGCCATGTTAATTACACAGAGATGAATCTTTTTCATAGCCATTTATTTTACACAGGTGCTAGAGATTCGTCCCACTATTAAATGGGACAAAGGAAAGGCCCTGGAATTTTTATTAGAGTCCCTTGGTGAGTTTTTGTTTAACACGCTCTTCATTTTAGTTTCACAATTCAACATGTGCTAAACATATTTTATATAACACGTATTACTGATGGCTCAAAGTCACGTACAAGTCTATGATGCTCTTCAGTTGTTGGATAACTCTTCATAGTTTTGACTTCTACAAATAAATAAACGGAAACTCCCATGCCCTACGTGATTACTTTACTCATTAAACATTGTTTCAACACGCGAGAATCTTAATTTATATTGAAATTTGTTTTAAATTGTCCACCATCGTCTCAATTACAAATAATTTTCCACAGGTTTGGCCAATTGCAGTGACGTCTTTCCTGTTTATATTGGCGATGATCGATCCGATGAAGATGCTTTCAAGGTATCCAAAGATCTCAATTATTGTTTTTTCTTAATAGTTATAGCTGAAACAAAACTAAATGGTTTCCCATTTTTTCAACGAGCAGAAATTGAGAGACAGAGGACAAGGTTTTGGCATTCTTGTCTCCAAATTTCCAAAAGACACAAGTGCATCTTACTCTTTACAAGAACCAAACGAGGTAAGCAGAATTTTCTCACTTCATATTTTTTTTACACCATTTTATTCAATAAAAGTGATTAGTATTATTTATGTATTGATTTGTTTCAGGTGATGAACTTTCTTCAACGCTTGGTGGAGTGGAAACATATGTCCCAACGAGCACGTTCCCGGGTGTAAATGAGAATGTGAAATGACATGTACATCCCTATCCTGCCATAAAAAGGAAGTTCAGCTTGGTTATTAGAATGGATGTTTTGTATATTTTGTTCAGATCAGAACAAAAATGTATGGAAAAGGAAAGACAAAAGTGTCGTTCTTAGTTTGAAGTTGTCTACATTCACGTAATTAGCCAGTCATGTAGTAATGTAGCCTTCAGATGCAAGTCTGAATGGATTAAATTTTCTCTCTTCCTTGTTACATATTTATGAAAGTACGATCAACTATGGTTTCTCACTCTTGCTTTAACTTCCTTGTCTTACTCTTAATTTCCATGTTACCTTCTTGCTTTCGATCTCACAAAAGTAAAGAGTGACAAACGAGAATCCTAAGGTTGACAACGTTTGTTTGTTTGTTCGGAAACTAGGAAAAACTTGTTTAGGTGTATTCTCCTCTCCTCTACGAAACAGTCCATGGAAAAGGAATGTGACAAGCTATTAGATTATGACACCTTGAATAAGCTTATGAAGTGATAGTCTGTGTTCACCATTGGAACATGAAGTGAAAGGAGTGATGTCGTTTCACATCAATCATATCTGTTGCTTTAATAAAACAAAAAACACAAGAGAAAGTGGTCGCATGGCTGAATTGATGCAGCTCTTTCTCGATCATTCTCAATTATTGGTTTCCTTCTCTGCAAGGATATTTTTTTGTCTTGGTTAGACTTAGACCGGTCGTAATAATGGACATTAATCTTCTGTAAAAGCAAGTTGAGTACTGATATGGAAAAATAAACTCAAGTAATATTCTAGAGCCAGTTAATCCCTAATATGCAATGTTGTCTTAACACACTCGTGCATAATCAACAAGAACTAATATGCAATATAATAGTAGGCTAAACAGATACCCTTCAGTTTGAGATAAGATCCATGACCATTAATAATTATGGATTGAATACTCGGAGACTGAAGCATGAAGAGGGGCCCTGATGAACTATACCTTGTTACAAGATTTCTGAAGCTGACTCAAAAGTTGCAGTTGTGGGTTAGGCCGGGTTGGTGCTCAAAGAAGGGCATGCCATCATTAGTGAAGGTTTCAATCAATGTTTCTTTGTCCGTACAGAGATTAAAAATCTCATGTCTTTCATTCTGTGATGCAGTACTGACATTTCCGAATGCTCCTTTTAGTTCTAGAGGTAGCATCATGGAATCATGTACTGCAGTAGACCAACCAAACGAAGACAGAGAAGCAACAGAAAAGGGAGTAACACCAATACTCACAGGTAGTTACACCAATAAATTAAGTCTTGGTTTGATTCTAGTTCAGCAATCTTTGGATACTGTAGTGTTTGTGAATTATTTAGAGATGCAAGTTGAATGGACAATTAAGTTTTTAAATCACATGGCGTTAAATTCGGAAACAAAGCTTGGTGTCCCATGTATGAAAAAGGTGCTTCGTTTTTACTTATTGGTAACAGATACCGATGCTGAGTCTTTGATGAAGGAAAGGTGAGAAAGGTTTGTTTTGGTATAATTCCATTCTTAAGAACTGTAAGGTCATGGCTGGTCTGATTAATAATTCATTATCGTTAATCGACCTATGTATCTAATGTAATATTATTGCACCTTGAATATTCAATCAATTAGTTTTATTCATTCAAGAGAAAATCATCACAATAAGTAAAACGGTTAGGATTTGGTCCATATACACTATGTGACACTCTACAGAAAGGATCATCTAATACACATTGTTATAGCTTATACTTATCCTTAACCACCTTGAATATTCTAGATCGAATATCATCTATACTCTTGTTTAGAAGAATAACCAAATGCTGGCTTTGTTTAAGTAGAAATGTGAGTTGGCATCATATATTATAATAGCACCTTATAATACAAATAATCACAGGCCATGTGAATTGACCACACATATTATACACATGCACAAAAGCTGTGCCCATATTAAACAAGAAATATGGCAAAAAAAGATCCACTGCATAATGTAATGACCCTGAGATTATAGGTTGGTTTGTGTATGTTATGCAGAGAGGAAAATAGGGTAATTCGGAAAAGAAGATTGTAATAATGAATTTTGAAGGAAACTAAAAGGGGGAAGGTTAATGATTTGGTTAGGTTAGTGATAGTTAAAGTGTAGTGTTGGGTTAGGGAATCTGGTTGAAAGAAGAGTTGGAATCCACTAAAAGTGAGATGTTTGATGGGAAGAATAAGATTAAGATAGATAGATAGATATTTGAAGAAGAGACCCTTCACAAACCCTCTCCTTCTCAGACGTGGAAAGAGGAACTCCACTAGATTTCTCTCTATGATTGATGCCTTCGCTGAATTAAACTAAGGTTTTTGTAACTTTCAATTATTGGCCAGTAGGAAAAGTGGAACATATACCTCTCTCCACCAATTCTACTACTGCTCCCCTTCTCTACTTTTCTTCCATCCAATTCTGACACACCCAAAATGTTACTCTATACTCAAAAATCAAGTCAATGCATATTTACAATGATAACAATAGGAAACTTTTACTTATTCTATCAAGTTATTACAAAGGAAACTCGATAAACTCGTACACGATATTATATATTTATAAATGATTCGATAGTGATATGAAATAGGTGATCTGATAAGTTTAATTAATTTTTAATAAGATAGATCTTAAATACTTTAAAATTATGTTAAGAAATGAAATTTTTTAAGTCAAATTCAATCTTACAAAATCGATTTAAAAGATGATGTTTGTCCTTACTTATATTATATAAAATGTTTTTATTTTGTTTATAGTCGATGTGAGATTTTCAACACAAATATTAAATATATATAAATGATATAATTTAATTTTGCAAGTTGAGGTACAAGATTCACATCCTCTGGCATTTTAAAGACGAGAAACGATGCTGTAAACTATTTCTATGAACTTAAATAAGCTTTTCAAAATACATGTTTTTCAGACATTTAGTATGGGAGATGGTTGAGATGGTGACACTTACTTAACTTACAACAAAAGTTAGAATAATCACTAATTGTACCTCTGGAATATATTCTAGATTAAATATTAAAATATGGATCTTGTCAAATTTTCCTATATATTGAAATATGCTATATTTAGGAGTAGTAAAATCTATAAAAATTAAATTAAAATCCTACAAAATAACTTCTTCAATGCAAAACATCTTAAAATGCATGGCATTCAATATATAACTAAACTGAGATGTGCTAACCAATATCTTAAGATCATTTTCATAATTAACAAATAGAGAGTTTTTGTTAAAATAAATATGATGGCGACCCATTAAAAATTAAAAGTCTGTTAACACTTTATCAAAACATTTATTTATTTTATTAGGATTTGTATAACCTTTGATTATAAGTTTAAATTTAATTTCTGACAATAAAAATAATTTTAAATTGAATATATAAGTATTATTACTTACTTGAACACTAAATTATATATAATTTTAGTCTCTTACTTGCAATTATACAAGTTTTTCAACTTTCATTGCCCAAATTAACTCATGCAAATATCTTTATGGTAATATTTTGCTTACTTGCCCTATTACACTCTTAATTTTCACAATCCTAAGAAAGTATCATGTTAGCGATTTTTTTGACCTAACAGAGTTTCATTATATTTTGTAAAAGTATATATTGCGTTAAATATTTACTTAAATATTATATTGTCTCAAATAATTATCTAAATAGTAGGATTTGCCGTAGTAGCTTAGAATATGGTTCTATTTTGAACTTGATTTATTTTTTATTTAAAAATAAAGAAAAAATAATTGATAATTTTGAGTTTCTAAAAAAGTTATTTAAACAAACTAACTTTAAAAATAATTTCTTTAAAAAATTATTTAGAAAATTAATTATATAGAATATAATCATTTAGAAAAATGATTATTTACAAAACACATATTTTAAGCAGTAATTATTTAAAAAAAATATGCAAATAAGAAAAATTTGTTAACAAATTAACATTTATAATTTTTGAGGTAATTTATTTTTGAAAATTTTATAGAAAAAAAGGGTTATTTTTTTTAAGAAAATAGTGATTTTTTTTTTATATAATTTTAATTATTGATTTGTGACTAGTAAGTATAATAATTAAAATATTTATAAATGAATAATTATTTTTGTAAATAATTATTCAAAGAAAAGTAATAAATTATAAAAATATTTTTTTATAAAGAACACTCTTCCTTAATTTTTATCCATATTTTTATTATCATAATTATTTTATTAATAGTGTATGATCATAAACAAAATTTAAAATTGTAAATAAAACTTTTGAAAGTTGACTTAGAATATTTTTTCAATATATGATTTTCTTTTTCATTTTTTACATTTACATCTACCTAATCTATATTTTATTTATAAATAAATAATTATTAATATTTTTTTTTAATTCAATACAAAACTAAATAATCACTTACCTAAATATCTAATTTCCTAACAAATTAAATTTACACATTTTTAATTTATCAATTAATTAGTTCTCAAAATAACTACTTTTCTAAATTATTATTTTTTAAATATATTTATTTCTCTAAAATATTATTTTTCAATATAATTACCTTTCTAAATTTTTATTTTTTAAATATATATTTTTATAATTTTATTCAAAAATATTTATATTTAAAAAAAAAACTTAAAATTATTTTTCCTTTATTTTTAAATAAAAAGATAAAATATCATAGTAGAACCAAAAATTTGATTAATTATTTAACACAGTATACTATTTTGATAAATATTTGATAGAATAAATTTTCTAAGTGTGCTGGCTATCTTGGTGAAAATTTCTATGTTAACTATGTTTTTTGTAATAATTTAATGATCACATATGTCATTACAATATCTTAATTTTTTTTTAAAAAAAACAGTGAAAGAACAAGAATCAGACAATAAAATACTTGAAAGCCAATTCAATTAAACTGAGAAGATTAAAATTAGACAATGATATCTAAAAAAAACTAAAAGAAATAGAACAAAATGTGGTTTTAAATATAAGAAAAAAAGTCCTGAAAGATGATGAGTTTTTGAAGTGTGTATTTATAGAAGTGGATGAAGTATTTGAAGCAATAATGTTGTTGAGAAAGTATTGGGAAGCTTAGCAGAGGAAGAGTGGCATTGACATTGAAGGTGTCAGAAGCTTAGCTGGTTAGCAATGGTGTTTGATTACACGTGTTTGGTTGTGACTGCTGCAAAACCAAAATGCTGTGTTCGTTTCTTTGGGGAATCGCTCCCCGCTTTGAGGGTCGAGCCCACAAATGACTGCGAATACCATCGTTTTCTCACTTCTTCCCACATAACTAATTATTTCTCACTCATTATCTACTTAATTAACCTATAAAATATTACCTTACTTCACTTTTTAGTGCTTCTCTCTGCTAAAGTCTAAATTCCTTCCCCACATGGGCCTCCATGTGATCCCTTCAAATGCTGCTGCTACCTACTTTCTTATAATCACTTCTATTATTACCTTTTAATTATACCATACTTCAAACCTCCTTCAACTACACCACCACTGTTTCAATGTCTCTTCCTCAGTGGTGATGTTCCAGTGTACACAATCACGTGCATTCAAACAATTATTTTCCCACTCTTACGTGTTCATACACCACTGGCTCATGGCAATGGGATGGTGGGGGTAAACAAGTACGTGGCTCGACGATTTACATATGGAAAATATACAAATTGAAAGGCATTTATGCAAATACTATACGTGCATGCAACTTCTACGGGATAACTGTGAGAATGAGCTTATACAATTCAAATCATTCAAATCCAAGGTAAGGAGAAAACCCTTACTCAAACTATATATAGTTGTACACAAAAAAAAAAATTGTTCTCTTTCATGTATTTGGGTTTAGAGAATGATTGTTTGACACACCTGTTGGTCGGTCACTCTAGCCTTCAATCTTTCTCTCCTTAAACTCTTTCTTTTCTTCTTGTCTCGCCTCTCCGTCGTTTGGAGACACAGACTTGGATAATACCTATAAAAGGCACTTTGACGATCAAGTCAATAAAAGATTCGAGTCTCGATTGCCAGAACACTATAGATAATGACGTACTTGATTCTTGAAATCTGCGTTCTTTATATTACCTTAATGAACCTTCGTTGGTGGACCGGATTAGAGGATGGTTCATGTTTAGGTTTGCGCTAAGTAACCTTTAATTATGGATTAATTATGTTGACTTCGTCAATTCATGACTCGTCGTCATGGGTCGGTCGATCACGCGTTACCTCACGACTTTCGTAAGTGAGTGATCAGATCCGATAAATTTTGCTAAAAAGAAAACCCATAAACTTGAGTATTTAATACATGAATCTTAGGTACATATTTGAATTGTATGCTCTCTATGAACTCTTTGAAATATGCTATATCCCATCTGAGTTCACTCATTTCCTTTCATGTGCACCTCTTGCTGCATTAAAATCCCATACTATGTAGGAAATTCTACACCCATGACTTATTTTGATTGTATATGCAAGGAAAATACAGATTTATAATGATTATTGATGTAACCTCCCTCCCCCAGTTTTCCCTGATATTGAAAAAGGAATAAAACATGTTTTGCTGTTACAATGACTGGTTCCACTAGGCATTAAGAGAAAAAGAAAAAGGTTTTGGAAGTAAGCATGTGCCATTGTATTATTCATGCTCTAGCACAGTCACCAAAAGGTGGAAGCCCCCTTTCATCACTACAAACCACGCTTATTTTAAACTTCAATACTACTACTTTCTTCACAATCAACAACTAATTTAAACATCTTACTCCTTTAATCCAACACTCCTTTTCCCTCTTTTGCCTTCGAGAAACTTTCTTTTTTCTTTTTCTCAATCTTATACTTTTTTTTATTAATAAATCTTCACATCGCCTCTTTAAATTATTGTGAACTTAGACAGTATAGTATAGACATTAATACCATACATTAATACGATATATATATGTATAATTTCTAAAATGTAGAACGGAAAAACACATATCTATATATTATATAAAATAATAATAAAGATTTATGTGGAAAATATGTTTCAGTTTTTTAAGTAAAAAAATGTTTTTAATGACTAATTCAAAATATTTATTTCTAATTTTTATAATTATATTAAAAATTTATATAATAAATTTGAGTTTTTAAAAAATTAATATATTTATCCATGTTAGAATTGTCAAAAATCCAACAAATATATTTTGAATTAGACATTTTACCATTAAGTGTCTTACAAGTATTGATGTCCGATACATGTATTCGACACGGACACATTATTTAAAAAGTGGTTCTTAAAGAACTATCATTTAACTTTTTTATATTTTCACATTTATATTTCTACCTCGTTTGAAACATTTAAAAATAATTGAAATGGCAGTTGAGACTGATCCTTATCCAGGAAGAGACATGGATCTTGGGTTGGAATTGGAGCTTTTGATAATTAAGTTCCTTCCATAAGGATGGGAATCTCATCAATGGTTTAAATATTTTTATCAATTCTAATAAATATAATCTCTGGCTATTACCCTTTCACTATTTTTTTTGGGATTTTTCGTTGTTGTCAACATGCACATAAAATATATTTTAAGACGACTAGAACTAAGATTTATTTCCCACCTTTTTTTTCTTGGATATGAACACCCACTTGCCTTTCAACTGGAATAAAGAAACCCAAATCTCACTCACCACTCCCAAAAACTGCACAATATCCACACCCATTGGCTTATGTTGCTTCTGTTTTACAACAAGGTGTTATCTTCAAAGTGTAGTACTTATCTTTTCTTTCAAATCAAGAAACATTGGTCTATTACATAAATTTCCATAAGCATTTTTAAAAGAGAAAAATAATTTAATTAATTAAATTATTATATGTCTAAGAATTAAAATAATATATGTCTAAAAACATTTCATTTTTCTTCCTAGCTAATTTTTTTACACATCTTTCCTTCTATAAACAAAAGTTTTTATAAAAAAAATACTCAAACACACCTCCTATAAGTAACTTAAATCTTCCAATTTCCTCCATATATTTACTATTATTAATTATTAATATTATTATTGATAGGATGATTCACAAAACCACTCCGATTAGCATGTAATGTGTCTCAAATAATCCTCTAAATTTGTATTAATACAATATTTACAAAACCCACTTCCATTACCAATTAAAGTTAACTATGATGAAAATATAATCAATACATCAATTATAATAAGAGAAATAAAGGAGAATTTACAACTAATTCAAGACTAAATCTTTAAAGTAATAAAAAAAATCTCATATTTTAACGAAAAATACGTATATATTAATATCCAATCGTGTTTTGAAAGTACTACCTTAAAAAGAATATACTCATGTGAATCCATAAAAATAAAACAAAGTCCTTGATTTTGAATTCAGTATGATGAATATTTTTCAAGTAAATAAAAAGCACTGGGTCCTCTGGACTGTTACGGGATCAAGTCCCATGAACAATTCCAGTTACATTAAAATTGTCTTCTTTGACAACAACATTTTTATTTAGAACAAACAACAGTGTGAAAGCATCTGAAATGTTCAAAGTATTTCCCACAATATGCGAAATGAAATAAAGAAAACAAAACACGAGCCAGCGATTTGAAGAAAGTGAACTCACAAAAGTCTAAATTTAAGAAAGTAGATATAACCTTTTTATGGTTATATAATTATAGCTTTGGATTACTCGTCTCAGATAGTTCCAAAATTTGCCAGGTCAGAAGGCTTCCAATGTTATGGTCCTGCTACTGAATGACTCAATATTGTATCACTAAATTACTAGAAAACATTAATTTATGCTAACTTTGGTATCATGAGTTTGATTTGGAGAAACCAAAACAGTTTTCGACATTCGCGTGATGTTAGTTTTTCCAATGGCTTATTAATAAAAATGGTCAATTTGAACAGTAGGTCAATTACGTTATCCAAGTTTATAGAATGTTCGTCAAACAAGACACTCTTTTCTTAATACTTGTATGCGGCTTTGTTTGAAGTTCGATTCATGGCTCTAAATATTAAAACCGATTCCTATAATATCAACATTAATTTAAATTTGAACAGTGTTCTAAAGATATTTCCAAAATGGCTGCTAAACAATATTCGAACAAGTTGAAGTAACAGTGACCATATCTCGGAAACAATATAAATATATTTAGAGAATCCTTGTAATTTGTTTGAATGGAGTGGCGAAAGTGGCATAAGTCCTAGTTTGAGAAAAATTGTGCAAAGGTTTACTGTTACCTGCTATAACGTTTCCAATGAGGTAACAAACAAAGAATATGCTATAACCTTATTCCAATTCCTCAAATTTTACAAATTAGGATACGATAGGGAACTGTTGCATGGCACGTTATGTCTTCATGAATTATTTAACGTAGATGTCGTGTCATTATATCACTATTCTATTTAATATCTGTGATGTTCTGGAACGGGATTTGGGCTTGGTTCTCTGATACTGCAACTATTTATTACTGTTCATTACCACGCATTTTACCACAACACTCATGCTTACAATAAACTCGTTTAGGGTTGTTAACTTCATTACGCCTTCAAATCATTCTTTAACGCTATAAACAACCAACATAACAATTATTGAATCCAAATAATACATAAAAAATTATCTTTCGTATAACTATTTAACTAATTAATAGTTTAGTCACAAAATAATTGGTTTATGAAGCCGGTTATCCTTAACACGATAAAAAAATCTCTTAACACGATAAAGACATCTTTTAACACTAAGTTTTTTAGTTATCAGTTAACATAGATTTAAAATTAACAGTTAAAATTTAATAGTTAATTAGATATTAATTTAATTTTTTTTATCAATAATAAAAATTACTTTAAATATTAATAATTTTTAAACCTATAAAATAATATTTAATTTAATTAATTTAGTAATTAATTAATTTTTATTTTTAAAATAATTTTTATTTATGATTTCTAATAGTGTGTAAATAGATCCACTATTGATCTCACATCTTTATATTTTTATTTTAAATTAGAGTATTAATTTATAATTATTTTACTTTTGAGAAAAAAAAAATGTAGAAAATAAATAGTACAAAAATTGTTTTATTTATCATAAAAAGTTAAAATATTAATGTGAATATTTTATAACACCAAAAATCATACTAACAACAGATGCATGGCGCCAAACACCCACCCCATTTGCTTATATAAATAATAATCTAAATAATTATTCAGTCTCATCGATATACCCATAGGAAATTGTGTAGAATAACATACATACAAATATATAAAGTTATTGTATAAGTAGCAATGATTTCAAAACATGCTTTCAATTGTAAAATAAAGTCTTTAAACGTAAATTCTTTTGAATATTATTCGTTAGCAGAAACTAAATTGTTGCCCCCAGTACATCAACCATCAGTGGGGTATATGAAGAAAAAAAACCTTTATTGTCAATATGTGTGCAAAAGTATGGAGGTGAGAGAAGAAAGTATGGAGGTGCAGCAAGAAACAGTCCAGTACCTGGTGCATAGACTAAACAAGCTAGGCCCAGTTTCATATAAGAAGGCCCAAAAGAAGGCCGAAGCAGATAACTTAGCGTTTTCTTTCTGCACCTCCATACTTTCTTCCTCCAACTCCATAATTCTTTTAATTTTTTGACAAAAAATGGTTCTAAATATAATTTTGTTGACATATTTTAATTTTTCAAAAAAATTATATAATTCCAATACATTTTTCACCTTTAAAAAAATTAATTTATTTTATTATAATTACATCAAAAATATTTATCTTGTATAATGTATAGGCTACAAACAGTACATGTTAAATATTTGAGTTTCTCTTGTTTTGTTATATATAATCTCGTCCTTATTTAATACTTAACTTTTGAAGAAACTTTTGTTAATATTTTTATCTTCTTATTTTGGTACGATGCAGTTTGTTAATATTAAAATTTAGTTTACATGATTTAAAATTATTAAATCTCAACTCTTATTGAAAAGGTGTTATTTTTATTATAATTATTAGTACTATGAATTTAGTTTTGTATTTCCTGATCTCTGAATTTTAAATTACTTACCTTTTATTTAAACTGAACATATTTCTAAATTTATCTCTAAGTATAATTTCCAATAATACATTAATTTAATCTTTATTACGGAAATGATTATTTCTGTAATTTGAAATGACTGGGGTTTCATATTGCAGTTGCTTGTTCTGGTCCCATTCACGTCGGCAACCATGGACCCCCTCTTTTTCATTTTATTTAATATATAATATAAATTATGCAAATTTCTATAAAACAAATTCTTAAATATATAATTAATCCAAAAATTAAAATATTTTTTATTTTTGTTATTGAAATTATTTGTTCAGTTTTCATCACTTAAAAAGGATTAAATATTATTTGTAGTTCATGTTATTATACAATACATCTTAATATTTTATATATTTAATAAAAAATCGAATCATCATTCAAGAAATAAAGAGCAAAATTCATTTATTTTATACAGGTAAATAATAATAATTTTACTTTTAGAAGATGAAGAACCAGAAAGATATAAAAAGGCCAAAGTCAACATACATTTATTTATACAAACTCAAAATATATGTAAGCTAGAAAAAAATAAGAATTTATTTGAAATCTGATATTTTTCAAAATTAATTTATATACGTAAAATGGTACCTTATGGCTATGACCAACATTTTGATGACATTAAATTGAGACAGCTACCAATTATTATTATGATACCAAATCGATGACGGAAATCTCAACCAGTGGAATCACAGGATATTCTCCGTTCATTTTTCAAACTATAATTTATCTTATTATGTAAATTTTTTATTTAGTCAATTTTCACAATCATACCATCATTTCATAATCATAAAATAGTTTTTTTATTACGAACTTTAATATAATTCATCATAGACAATTTAAAAAGAAGAATTAATAAATGTATATTCCTCCATTCATTTTTAATATAATTATTTTGAAAAGAAAAATATATATTTTAAATATAAAACTCAACGAAATTCACGAGCTATAATAAATTAAAAAAAAATGAATAATAAGAAAAAATAGGAAAGAAAATATTCAACAGCTATATTATTACACTCTGTTCATTGTTCATCAAACTTAACTCATATCCCACTCCTTCTTCATCTTCCTCTCACTCCCATGGCTACCCCAACGCGCCTCCTCCTTCTGATCCTTTCTCTACTCTCGCTATGCTTTGTCTCAACCGTTAGATCGGTAAGCCTTCTTGTTACCTTATTCTTCATTTTTTTTATTTATTTATCTTAATTTTGTCAAAAATAATAAAACAAATATTTATGTTAATTTGATGCAGGACGATGATTGTGTCTACACCGTTTATATTCGGACGGGCTCCGTCATCAATGGAGGAACTGATTCAATAATTGGGCTCAAGCTCATCGACGCGCTCGGTTACGGGTTATACATCACCAACCTCGAGGCCTGGGGCGGGTTAATGGATCCGGGTCACAACTACTTCGAGCGGGGCAACCTCGACATTTTCAGCGGTAGAGGCCCATGCTTGGACAGGCCCGTTTGCGCCGTCAATCTAACTTCGGACGGGTCGGGGCCCCACCACGGCTGGTACGTTAACTACATCGAGGTCACTTCCACTGGAGTCCACGCGCCCTGCTCTCAGTTGCAGTTCACGGTGGAGGAGTGGCTCGCAACCGACAGGTCGCCGTATCAGCTCTGGGCCGCATACAACAACTGCCCAAAAGTCTTGGGTGAGGCCCGTTCTAAAGCCCAGATGAGCGTTGTTGCGGGCTCTCGAAATAGGCCTGGGTCGGGTTTCTCTGTTTTGGCCCGCAAACGTTCGGGAGTAGGGATGTAGTATCTATTAAGTGGTAGTTGTGGATGTGTTGTGTGGGTAATGTTGTTGAGAAACACGTGTTTTTTGGGGGATGCTTTTGTTACAATTTGTGTTTTGCGTTATCCTTAACCTTGTTCTGGCATTGCTGAGAAGTACCACGTTGTATTTTTATTGTTTATTAGTATTGAATAAAGGATGTTGCGTTTGGAGTTTTATGTTGTGAGGTTATGTTCGAAAAAAATGACAACTGCGTTACATGTGTCCACAAAACTCTAAAAAAGGGAAACAAATTATTGAGTATACTTTTAGTAGCTTTCTTGGCTTATCTGTAACATTAGTTTTTTTTTATAAATTGAATTACTCACGTTTGATCTTTGTACTTTTCAAATTTTAGATTGTGCTTTTATTTCATGTTTCATTTGAAATGAATAAATATGTGCGTGGCGTTATTTGGCATAGCTTTATAAAAGAAAAACATTGAGACACGAGACTTTGATCAATGAAATATTTAATTTGATTTAAAAAAAATATAGGAATGATGAAATTTAAAGAAATTATTAAATGAAATTTAAAAACATTGAGACGAGTGTTACAATATTTATTTTTCTATTGTAAATTATTGGGTTTTGTTTCTTTGGTCCAACTTTCCTTTTCTATCTTAATTAGGTCTTAATCTTTCTCTTATATATACACTATGTATTTTACTCTTTAATATACAAGTGAATAAAAGTTTATTTATTTTATATTCAGTTTTCTCTACAAGTAGGGTTTATCAAAACCTTTTTTTTTATTACGATTACGTACAATTACGTACACTACATTAAAGCATCACATCAGGCCAGGAATATTCATCATCATCATCTTCATTTACTGTAATATGGTATCAGAAATGAAGAGCTCTGCTGCGCTTCTCTCTGATATTTATTTCCCTCTTTGCTGTTCTTGGTTTTTTTTTTTTTTTTTTTTTTTTTTTTTTTTTTTTTTTTTTTTTTTTTTTTTT
>Ga0123342_1003393_pt1 | contig 25603 bp, 13 predicted proteins | sample Turbeawhitnodule_FD_89960 | JGI IMG/M metagenome (GOLD analysis project Ga0123342, IMG submission 89960) | Root nodule microbial communities of legume samples collected from Mexico - Turtle bean Mexico white nodule | ecosystem: Host-associated > Plants > Roots > Nodule | place: Mexico: Nepantla... | reverse complement strand
TTTTTTTTTTTTTTTTTTTTTTTTTTTTTTTTTTTTTTTTTTTTTTTTTATTTTTTTATATATTTTTTTTTTTTTTTATATATATATATATATATATATATATATATATATATATATATATATATATATATACACACACACACCCTTCATTTGGTTTACTGTTATTTGGGGGATGTGTAGTTGATTAAGTTTGTAGTGAGCCGATCCATTTCCTTGTGTGCATAGGAGCGAAGACCATAATTGAAAAATAACATCTGCCTGTGAGTACTAAGTCTTCCATATGTTGTAGGGGGACAACTGATTTTTCTTTCTTCCTCAACTTCAGGAACTGACAGCAGAGATATCTGAACTGCAACGTAAAAAAGAAGATCTTGAAGCTGAATTGAAAAAGGTATGATATTCCACTTTTTTCTTGTGGTGGTGGGGAGACTTGCTGTAAATGACATTTGCTTGACAAAATGGGTTTATTTATTATTTTCTTCATTTCTACACATGCAATGTGCTGGTTCATGCAATCTTGTTGTCTCTTTTATATCCTTGTGGATTATGGATTGATATTTGTCGAGAAACCATGTACTGCCTGCATATGTAAGATTCTTTGGACATTGAATGTGAATTTTGTTCTTTGAGTTTTCTGCTAATAGCAATAAATGGTAGTTTGCTTATTATATTGTTAAAATGACTCCAACTTTAATATATGGGATGTTAGTTGGAGGAGTAATGATGCCTTTCTTTACTAATTTATAAATAATTGAAATCTGGCATCTGAGGTAGGTTAACACTTCTTTGGCTGCTGCTCAAGCACGGCTATGGAATGTGAGGGAAGAGAGAGACCAGTTTGAGGAAGCAAACAATCAGATAGTTGAGCACCTGAAGATAAAGGTTCGAAGTTCTATTTTTCCATTTCACGTATCCTTAAATAAACATTCCTGAATAGTGTGACTCTCAGCATCCAGTTGTCTGAAATTTTGGTTTGACCTTGATCGATAGGAAGATGAATTTTCAAAAGCCATTAGCTCATGTAAGGTTGAAGCAGATGTTATCAAAACCTGGATTAATTTTCTGGAAGATACTTGGGTTCTTCAGCGGTCAAATGCAGAAACTAACGACAAGCAGGTCAAGTATGGAACTGAATTTGAGTAATGATAAATGTTTCGTTGCCTGTAAAATAGACCAATTTCACATATACTCGGCTGACTATATCCTTCAACAAGAAATCTATAAATTATAGTTATTCTGCTTTTGTTCTTTATTTTTCACGAATTATTATTTTCACTAATCCTTACTTTTTTAAAGTGATGAATTGGGGAGACATGAGGACTACTTTGTGAACTTGGCCATTCAACTTCTTACTGCTTACCAGGTACTTGTTACGCTTTGCTGATTCAAATGATGGATGTATAATGACAGACTCCTTTTTGCTTCCCTCCTGTTTTTTCCCATTGGTAGTATGACCTGCTATGTTGTGTGCAGAAAGAGTTAGAGCCTTCTATTAACCATATTGGAACATTTGTCGTGAACCTCAAGAATTTAAATCAGAGGTAAATACCTTTTTAAGGGTGTTCGATTGTATATTTCTTTGAGTGCAATATTTACACCTCGTTAACACAAAATTAGATTATCTTACTTCAATAAATGAGGTGGTAATCAAATGATTGGTATTTTCATTTGTCCATGTGTTATGTTGTTTTATCTATTTTCTTCGATTTTGTTGAGGATACAGGTTAAAGATGACATCCAGTTCAGATACTGAGGATTCAGAAGTATTAAGTCCAAGGAAAAATCTTGAGGAGGAATATTTGACCTACGAAGCCAAGGTATATATGCAACATAGCATAATTTGAAATCACTGGCTTGTTCGTCTAGCAGTTTACTTATCTATTGTTTTGGATTGTGCAAGTGTGAATTTGGTTTTTTAACTCTAATGGCAACATGTGATCCGTGTAACTTACTTTGAAGGCAGATCTTCGGCAGTTTAAAAAGGAACTGCACCTTGTCCAGTTGTATCCAATAACCCACGAGTTTTAAACTGTATTTGCTTTTTTTAATAAAAGAGCTTAAACATTTTAATGGTGAGATCTTGAACTGCACAACCTGCAGTTTTAAAATGAACTACAGGGTATCCAATTCCAACTGACTTTACCTAATAGGATAAGACTACCAATGTTGTTGGCTGCTGCTAGTCCTTGCTTTCTGTTTAAATAAGTTTGATCTCCCAATACATGTTGTATGCTGTATGTTTTGTCCATGGCCAAAGCAATGGAGTAGTGCTTATGATTTGCTCGGATTTGTTGATGGTTTTCTTTCGTTGTTTCAGATCATTACCACCTTCAGTGTAGTGGATAATATGAAACAGCAGTTTTACGCTCAGCATGGGAAAGTTTCCAGGTTCTGTATTTTCTTTCTATATAACTTTATTGGGATGCTTTATTAACTTGAGAATTGATCAGTTTTTTTTATTCAAGTTCAAAATAAACGTGTCTTAATCCAGCAGAAAGTTGGAATTTTTGTAACTGGTTTTCACCCAAACTCACCTTTTACAAACCATTTTGTTCTCTTCGTGTGAAAACATTTTATCATTTATTGATATGCAAGATGTTGTAATAAATTCCGTTTCCATGAATAGAAGATTATCGTTGCATCAGACACCTTGTACTAAATTATTTCCTTTTCACTTGTTGGTCTCACCAATCCAGGAATGATGAAGGGAGAGTTAAAGAGCTGTTTGATGCCATTGAAAAGTTACGAACTAAATTTGAGTCTATTGAGAGACCAATTCTTGATATAGAGAGTCCTGCAAAGGTTGAAACTCCACCTTCTGAGAAGTTGGATGGTACTCCTTCACTTTCTGCACCAGCTCATGGTGCAGAGCTTTCAAAGCCAGAGACAGATGAAGAGCCAAAATCATCTTCAGTTAAGGCTGACCAGGTATTAGACCATGAAGCTGAGTTAGCTCAGCTGGAATCTGAGTTTGGGAAGGTTAGTCAAGATTATTCAGCAGAAGAAATTGGTGATTGGGAATTTGATGAGCTTGAAAAAGAATTGGCTTCTAGTTAGGTCAATCTTATTTATGAGTAATTAAGCTTGCTGTTGTATTTTTATAAGGAGGCAAGTTCAAGTATCATAAATTTGAAAGCATGGGTCGGCTCTTAATGAAGCCTCAGTTTGGATCCAGATATCTTTTAATTTGTAAACATTAGAGCATAATTTCTTGATTCTTCTGTAAATTAATGAGTATGTAACATGCAGACCAGTCACAGTTATTTGAAACAATTAGTATGGTTATGAATAGAACCGTTAAATCGAATGACTGGAGAAATTCTAATGTCATCCTATCCTATTCTACTGTCATTCTTCTATTGGTTGAAAATTGCAAAATTATGAGTTATGTATGCAATTTTTAGTCTTCTCTAACAAATTTTAGTTGACAATAGTGTTAAAAAAGTGTGTTAGCATTTCTCTTTGAACTATCTATATTTATGGCATGTTTGGATCAGAGAAAACAAATAAGAATTTTTAGATAGAAATAAAAAAGTGAAATAAGAGATATTCAAAGTGTTCCTCCCTTTTTAACAGAGTTGTTTATTATTTTTATTATAAAATATTTATAAAATAAAATAAGAAATATAACAAGTGTTCTTCCCTTTTTTGGAGTGTTTTTTCTTTGCTAAGTGTATTTCCTTCTAATTTCTCTTCAAAATAAACATTGAAAATTTGATTTTTTTTTTTTTTTATCTTTTTCTTGCCTTTTCTTTCTTTCTATATTTAATGAGTTTATATTCAAATAAACCTTCACTAGAATGTAGCTTATGTTCCAAGAACCTTTGTCTTCTAGTATAGGTGGAATTTTTTGCCAATGACTCTGTACCTAACATTCTAAGGGATGGAACTTAAATTTTGTAGCTGCTAATCAATCTTGTAAAGTGATTCTAAAAACAATTCATGAATCTATCCACGTGGGATAAATGCGCCAAGTGTATTATTAGTCTTGAGATGGATGTTACGACAAAGAAAATTATTGGCTTAACAAGGAAATTTTAGCATTTTTTTTCAAATCTGATCCCTTCTAGTAACAAAAACAAAGTAGTGTTTTTTATTTATTTTTCCTGATAGAGATGCAGTTTTAATCCATGTTGACATCATATTATAATCTACAAGTAGGTTTGAGAAAATAAATGAAGATGCTTGACAACCAAACTTGGCGACAAACTGGGCATGAAAGTAAGGTGGCCATTAGCATAGGTCCTGCATCGACAGAAAGAACCAACAATTTGGTTGTGTTTTTTTAGCGAGTTGGCAACGAAAGAAGTTGCAAATTGGGGGAAAAAAGAGGAAAAGTTAGGAGGTTCTTGTTTTGTTTGGACTAAAAAATGGAAAAGGGAAAAGGATGGTAAACTCAAAAGTAGGTAGGAGTGTGTTAAAAGATGATGACAAACACACTCTCGAGCTTTGCAGGCATTCCGGCCTCAGTCTCTTCTCCCACCATTGCTTGTCGGGTCATGTGTTGCTTCTTTCTCTACTCATTCTTGATCAGTGTGTGCATTTACTATAATACTTTATTCACTTACGATAGAACTTCATTTTTCAAAGTGAAATTAATAAACATAAAAGTGGTGTAGTTAAAGAAGACACGAATAATTTCAAATCAATGAAAAAGATGCCCATGTTTTGCATCCGTGTACACCAAACCAAAAGGTTTGGCAGGGCTTTCCCCGTGTGCAATTATTCACTAAAGTGCGTTAAAACAAAGGCAGGAATCCAGTTAAAAGTGCTAAAATGTAAGGTATTCATCTTTCCTAATCATGTTCATTTTGGTGCACAGCACAATGATAAGTAGTTAAGTACTAATATGAATGCCAAAGTGCATGCCCTCAGACATGTCTTGTTCAGAAACCCAATTTGCTTGTATTAAGAAGCGGTTTAAGCTTAAGTCAATCTCATAAAACCGGCTTATCAGGTGAAAAGTGGATTTTAAGTCTAAGTTAACCTCATAAAACTGACTTATCACGTGAGAAGTGGACTTTAAGCCTTACTCAACTTCATAAAACTAGCTTACGAAGTGAGATTGACACGATGAAATCTCTAATCTCTAGTTGATGTGGGAAATATGTAGTATTACAAAAGGTTCCAAAATAGGCTCTTCAATTTCAGACTAGCTTTCCACAGAGACAAAAGTACCTATAACTGACTTAGTCACAGTATGAGAGTCAAGGACAAATACTGTAGTTACTGCTGCCAGGAGATTCTGGTGTTGTACTTTTCTTTCAGTTTTAGTCCTCCAATTTCTAAACAAATGCCAAGTTAAAATATTAATATCATTCAAGCATACCCTTCTGCTTAAAATAACAAGAAAAAACATTGCAATTCACTGGTTTTTAATTAAGATGTTTGTTTTGATTAAAAGTAATCAAATCAATGGCTTCAATGATCATGTAATATCTTGGTTCTAGCTTCCCATTGTGCAAGACTTCATCATGCCAACAGCACTAAGCAAGTAACTAACCTGCAGTGAGACACACTGCAGTTTTTGGACAATTTCTCTGCATTATTAAATTCTCGTGGAAACAAAATAATTTAAATCATGTCATGCTAGTTACCATTGGCAGCAAAAGAAGTATAAAAGTAGCAATCCCAATTAGAAATAAGCCACAATGGTTATGTTGGGTGGGTCAGTGCTTCTCCCCATAAGAAAACCAATCAGGTCCTAATTTTACATTTGACATCCTTCAATAATGACAAGACATGAAATAAAAAATAAAAAGCAACAAGATTAGAATACCACTAATTCCATGATACTGCTTTTTGAATATATCATTCTATGCACTTTCAAAAGCAGTACTAGTACCACTCTTCATTTTTCCATAATAAAACCTCAGCTACCATTAGCTGCTATCCCCTGATAGAGAGAAGTCCAAAATACAAGAGTAGTGAACCTGAGAAGTAGCAATGGCTACAACACTCTTAGCATGTGATCCTGCAGATGATGATTACATTGACATGGAAGTCAACTCATACTCCAACTTCTTCTGCCATTCTCAATCCTATCCACAGCCTAGAGAATTTGAGTTCCAAATGTCCTCCATTGTTCAAGAGAAAGAAACAACAACCTCACCAGCTGATGAGCTTTTCTACAAAGGAAAGCTCCTCCCTCTTCACCTCCCCCCTAGGTTACAAATGGTTGAAAAACTCCTTGAAAAATCCACCTCTCCTTTTGACAAAGAAGATGATATCTTTGAGGAGTTCTTTAGCACTCCTCTAGCCACTACCTACACAACACCAACTGCAGGCACCCCATTTGAATCCTGCAACATCTCTCCATCAGATTCTTGCCAAGTTAGCAGAGAACTAAACCCTGAAGAGTATTGCAACCTTGCCTACACAACAGATACAAGTGGTGGATTTGTTGTTGAAAACCAGAAGAAGTCATGGACAAAGAAACTGAAGCAATCTTCACTAGGTTCAAAGCTGAAGGCTTCAAGGGCTTATCTCAAGTCTTGGTTTGGAAAATCTGGTTGCTCATATGAAACCTATGCAACCTCAACCAAAGTTGCAGATGAAGGATCGGTTTCAAAAGCCAGGGAAGTTTTAAACAAGCATGTGCAAGTGGCAAAGAAAAACCCATATGGACAAATTCACAGGGACAGATATCAGTCCTCTAATTCTGCCATGAGAAGCTACAAAGAAAAGACAAGTGAGGATGAAAATAACCAGCACAGAAGGTCATTCTCGGTAGGCATCAAAATGCTATCAGGGAACAAGTCATCATCATCATCTTCATCTATGTCTGGCTCAACTTCATTTTCATTCTCAAACAAATCATATGGAGGCCAAGCGCGGCAGCTGCTGAAAAGGTGCAGCAGTACAAATTCAGAGATAGAAAATTCAATCCAGGGAGCAATTGCACACTGCAAGAAGTCTCAGCAAGTGTTATCTTCAAAGAAGACTGCAAGCGAAGTAGGACTCTACTCAGTGTCTGCATCTAGAACCTCAGTTTGTGAAGATCATGAGAGGGTAGAACCTCGGAGGGGCGGATAGGGAATTGAAAAGTAGCTTTTCTTATTTTGTATTCTTCACACATTGTCTTTCAATTCAAAAGTAACTTTGGTGAAAGATAGCTTCATTCACCAGCACTAATTTTAGAAACACTCATGGTTATCATGGATATTTATTTAAACCTTGTCTACAGAAGATAGTTGCTTTTAGTTCTTAACCAAATTATTATGAGTACAGAATGAGATTCTTCTCTAAATGAAATTCATAACATTGTACTATCCACTTTCAAGCTAAAACCTTTGTTGAAGATCCCACGTCGATTACAACATTTCATAGTATATAAATGAATTCAAATCTCATCTCATAACTTAATAGGAAATTACAAAAGAATCGATCGAAAATGTTAAGTCTTTCGTGCAGAGACAAAACAAAAGAATTACCAACTAAGAAAACTCTATGAAACTGTCTCATAGGCCGGTTTTATGAAACTCTGATCGAAACAACCAAAACAACAGTGACAGTTTTTTTTTTTTTTTAAATTTGGACTCTGTAACCTGAAAAACTGATTTGATCTTTCTCCAGGTTGTAAATCAACAGTAACAATCAATTATTGTACTATGATAGGCATCGATATGTATACATCAAGCATTTTCATCTGGATCTTAAAACATATAAGGAATGGTGAAAAGTATATCTTCAACTAGAAATCTCATTGCTTGTAAATGATGTCAACTAGAATGGTGACAATACAATGCGCACTATAAATGTCTGATACTTGATACTAAAAAATTGATTCTGTTTTGCACAATTCCTTTAATCAATCATGAGAAAGAAATGATTAGTGCAGGCACAGTACAAACATAATGAATATAAGAGTAATGTGGACATCAAAACCCAATTGTTGAAGTGGAAAGCATAATAATATGTACAACTATTAAATTGAGAACAGGCACATTGCAAGATCTTCTCAAAAAGAAAAAGTTGAACTTAGAAAACAAATGAGAAAGTTATAGCTATCTACTAATGCAATCCTAGGCTCTCACTGCCAAAGAATACTACTAATTCAGTTGTGTTCAAATGATGACAAGAAGGTGCGATTATACCAGCACTAATGCACCGGATCCTATTAGAACTTCGAAGTTAAGCGTGTTTAAACAAGAATACTACTAAGATAATGCACCGGATCCTATTAGAACTTCGAAGTTAAGCGTGTTTGAACAAGAATACTACTAAGTTGAGAAATCTTCGTGTTGCACCTCTTTTAAAAAAAAAAAATGATGGCAAGAATAAAGAATACGAATCTATTCATGTCATGTGCCAATGAATTGTATTTGCTTATCTGTCAAGTTTGATCATCTAAGTTTCCATTAATTTTATGAGATTTCTTTAATGAACAAATAAATGTGATTGCCATACACCAATTTTTCCAATAAACAAATGTCTTTTAAAGTTGAAATACATGTTTTTTAGGTCCCTTCTAAATTCTATCAAATACTGAGAGGGTAACAATCATCATGATTGTAGAAGCCCACATGTCTTCGTCCCTTGGCAACTACTATAAGACATTTATAGGCCTTTAATTTCTCTGTGAAGAAAATTTCTTGACCATTAAAGTAAGCTTATATTCTATTATATGGCAAAAAGCTTGTCAGAGCAACTGAGAAAGAAGAAAAAAGAAGAGCTATGAGGAAGTAAACTTCATACGTAAAAGAATGTGTTAAAATATTCACACTTATGTATAAAAAGATCCTTCAGTGCAGACAAGGTGACAAACAGCTTTTCAGGTGGTTCTATTCTGATTTCTTTAAGTTATCAGATGTTCTACAACTTTTGTAGGTATGAAATAAATATTTTATGTATAATGTGGATGCCTTCTACTTGGCTTTTCTCCTCGAAGAAAAACAACTTATACTTAAAAATATAACAATTTTAAAGCTATATTAATCAAATCACAATTGGAAACTGGTGCACTTCAGTAGTTGTAAAATTTTTACTTTATCTTATTCTGAAGAGATTTTTGTTGTGTCTCAGCTCTTCATATTTAGCACAAGTTATTAAAACCAACACAGTGTAATATATAATTGATGGATAAGTATAGTCTCTTAGGATGAAGAACTGGATCATAAAGTTTGTATATATAGAGTAATGTAACATGTGTTTGAGAAAAGTCATGTCCTTTTGCTTAAATACATAATTCTCCTTTTGCTTTCATTATTGTCTGATTCTGTATCTGTTTATTCTGCAGATAGTGCTCTTAATGCTGTTAAATGCCATTGAGATCCACGCTTTCAACATTCAGGCTACTTTTAACATTCAGTGTTCCTATTTGGTCTCACGATTTCAAAGGTGACAACTAACATAATCAATCACCTTGCCACATTACAACACAATCGTCTGATAGATCATGCATAAGCTCTTTGTGTTTTCCATATGCATTCATTGTAACAAAAAAACCATTTTTATTTAATAATTTTTTTAGTGTAAACTTCAAAGAAACCTCAAACAATACAGCCACCTTTAATACTATAATAATCAACTTCTCATGTTACAATCTCCAAATGGCCATGTGCTTCTTTTATACAAATATCCATTCAAATACTCCACTCATAAAGAAGGGCACTAGAAAGAACTTGGTGCCATAAAACCCCCTCCATGCCAGGATTCAAAGGATGGTATCCCTTGTAAGGATCTTTTAAGAAGCCCAGACACGGATACGACACGGACACGAACACAGAAATACGGCTAAACTGAAAATTATAGGACACGGAACACAGCTATATATAAATTAAAATGTAGTAATATATTTTGTTATATGAAAAAAAAATTAAGAAAAACATAAAAACTCAACCGCATTTTTTTTTAGCTTTTATAGCGTGTCTAAGGAGGGAAACGTGCCTCCTCCGGCATATCCAGAAAGAGGATCGTTTCCGGCCCAATAAAAAGTGTCCAACACCGTGTCGGACACGCTTCCGTCGTGTGTTCGTGTCCGCGGTATATCGGAAACACCGACGGTACCTTTTTGGCCGTATCCGAGCTTCACACTTACATTTGCAATTTCATGGCTCAACTTGCATCATTTTAGTTGCTCATAATAAAATCCAAACTAAAAATTATTAAAAAATCATTAAATAGAAATTAATTTTTGAAACTAAAAGAATTTAATTTCCTTCCATTAATCAAGCATCATGATGCAGATGGTGCAGTTAATAGTGCACTAGAGTGGTTTTCATTTTAAAATAGCAACCATTGTGGTCCTAATAGGTGTCAAATATTAGGTTTTCAATGTTTCCATGTAGTACAATACAACCAGAAAAACCAGAAAAAAAAATTCAAAGTTATTGCTCACTTTTAATACTTAATAATTTTAACTTAAGAATAAAAATTTATGCATGGTTGCTGACGATCTTAAAGTAGACCAAAGCATCCCAGTAAACAAATGCACTTAAAAAATTATCCATTTTAATTTTTGTATATGTACTATTTTTAACTTCTTTTACTTTCACCATTCAAATTCATAGAGACTAAAAATAGTATGCAGAGACTTATGATTTTTAAATATATGATTAAGATACAAGATTTGTTCAACTTTAATAACCATGAGTTTAAAATATTTATGCTTATTTTGTGTTCCAACATTTCTTTTCCTAAAAAATTTCCCAGCTCAGATTCTGCTACTTTTTATTTAATTTATCATCTTATTTTTCTATTAGTTTGTCCCTTTTTTTCATTTTTTACTTCATCACTGTGTTCTTTTTACTCCTAAACTGGCAATAATGACTGTTTGTGTAAACTAGATTATTATTTATATCAAATTTCTTTACTATAACACTATGATATTTTCAAATTTGGCTGCTACATCTTGCTTCACTGTGCAAGTTGACACCACACTTTTGAAGAGCTGAAGCTCAATCAGAGAACAAAAATAAAAACCTTCATTACAAACTCAATCATACCCTTATCTACAAATTGCAGACCTCATTTTCACCTCACGAATTCATAAAAAATAAATAAAATACATTTAACAAGTATACTATTTCATTCTCTGAGCACTGGACATGATGCATGTGTAATCTAGGTAAGTTGTGATGGTTACAGTCACATTCTAATAAAATTCTAATAAAATACTGGGTAACCAACAGAAGTGGCAGCCATATTTTGATAATACATCAATACATAAACTCATAATTAAAGCAATGTTCAATTTATTTTCCTAGTAAATCACAACATGGGATCAAGACTATGACACAGGTGCTTAATTCCAATTCCTCAAGATCCTAGAAAACCAGCAGCAGCAACAGAGGCATTAGCTGCAGCTAAGTCTTGAGAGACCAATTTCCTGTACAGTGAACTCTTAATGTTGTAAAATAGAGCAACTCTAAACACCTGTCATGGATTTTGCAACAAGTTGTTCTTCATGATCACCAGTGTAGGTTGCAAGTTCAAAATCAAATTGCATAAATCCGATCAACCTCAGAGTTGGAGAATTCAGAATGATGCCATGAGTTAGATCCACTTCTTCTGGCTAGCTGCTTCTCCTTCTTCCTCATTGACCTGCTTCTCTTAGACCTCACCACATAGAAAGTCATGGTGCCAATAACTCCAGATATTATCACCCCTCCAACTACTGTAACAAGAATAGCAGCCCACTTGTTCTTCCTACCCACAACAATGTAAGAAGAAGCAATAAATGCCACCGAAGTACAGACAGAAGCCAGCCACATGAGCTTGTTGATTACCTCCACCACCCTTTTCTCTGCCTTAGTTTCACCTCTAACCAAGGTGATTTGAACAACCACAACAGCCAAAGATGTAAAAAGTGCAATAGCATTGAAGATGAAGAAGATTTTAAAAGCAGCATGAGCTGCTACCACAGCTGAGCCATCATCGTTATCACCACCAGGCACGGTGAATATAGCAGCAAAAGCAACTGTAGCAAACAGCACCGCCACCACTGTTACTGACTGAGTGGCATTGTTGATTCCTTCCCTGTGGAGTTTCCTTAACTCTTTGGAAATATTATGAACATTTTTGTTTGTTCTTTTGGTTTGTTCAAGTTGAGTGTGAACATCTTTCTTGATTTGAGTAACAGTTTTCCTCAGTTCATCCCTTGGTTGGTTGAGCTCGTTAGCTCTAAGTGCTCCATATCGAGAAAGACATTCCTTTATATCTGATGCCTCTTCAGAGAGAGGAAGGCTTTCAGCAATGTCAAGAGCTGTTTTGTGGTCTCTGGTTAATGCATTGACATTGGTGTCTGGCAGATGTAATAACTCATTCACTATCTGTGCAGGAAGTTGAGAAACCATAGCATTAGATTTTCATTTGAGGAACTATGATGGATGATTATATTAAGAAAAAAAGTTCAACAAAAAAGGCACAAAACTTCTGGACAAATGAACCGTACCAAATTAGCAGCTTCTTTTACATGTTTAGTTGCATTTTATAATTTTATGGAAAATCTAAAAAGCTATAATTAGGAAAGAAAACATTGTTATATTACATTGTAATAAATGTTTTCTTTTGGAATAAAAACTCACCACATTTAGATGATTAAGAGCAGCATTAAGGACTGATGTTCACAAAACTATAACATTATTATCTATGTAACACGAACACTTCTAATACGTGAAATGTCCAAAATATACAGAAGACGGGGTCATGGATTTATATATTACATCATTATGAATTATATTATGAATTATATGATAGGAGATTATCATCATCATTGAAAATGACACTTTTAGTTGAGATTAATTTAAAGAAAAATTAACAACTTTAACAAATTTCACACTATATGAAGATATGATAGGAGATTAAATAAAAAATTTGCAATAATACATATATAATATAAATATTCCTAATTATATATAAGATTTGATCGTTATGTCTACAATCATAATAGAAACTTATACAATTAAGTTATGAGTTTTTAGAAAATCATTGTATTTGTCCTTTTTAAAATTGTGTTGAAGCTCTATTAGAATTGTCAAAGACCCAAAGAATGTTTTTTTTTTAATTAGACATTTCACCAATACGTATCGTATGAGTATTGTACACGTGTCAATGACACAGGGACTCATCATTTAAAAGGCATGTCCGAGCTTCATAGATTATTATTAGTACCCTAGGTATAAAAACAAGAGAAGACACGAATATCCTGCTACTAGGGGTAGGGATAAGGCTTATTTAGCTATTTGGTGAGACTCCCATTAGTTTTAGCAACTTGATTATATGGCCTCATCTATACACATATGGTGCAACTGTTGACATACCTCTACTCGTTTTTTCCTGGTTGCCACGTGTAGTGCCGTGTTACCAAATTTGTCAGGAAGCATAACAATAGCAGCATCCGCATCAAGAAGTAATTTTACCACATCACAACTCTGCCCTTTTACAGCCATATGCAATGCAGTTTGCCCTTTCCTGTCAGTCCTCCGAGCCAACTGCGGATCTTTACTGAGCAAGGCTTTCACAATCTCCACATGACCCTGACGAGCTGCTAAATGCAATGCATTTTTGCCATTGGATCTAGCAATCTCCAACAAGCTACAATCCTTCGACAGCAGCTCATTCACCACTTCCGTGTGTCCTCTTGTCGCTGCAGTTATAAGTGGAGTCGAATTGGATGGACCAATAGTTTTGCTCAATCCCGGGTCATAATCTAGCAAAACCTGAACAATGGCTGCAAACCAAAATACACCATGAATCATATGGAAAAACAGAAAACCAAACACACATTACATTACATCAGCACATAAGAACATCTCATCTCAATGAACTACCCAAAAGCTATCAAGGTCTAAAAGTAAGAACCCAAGCATACCATCCATTCAATTATTAGAGTAACAAAGATCATCCTCTCCCTTCATAACTTTCCTTTGATCCTGGCTCCTCTAAAGTAAGTAAAAATAAAGTAAATAGTCTCGGTCTCTGATGAGAAAAGCAACGGTTGATATTTCAACACATTTATAATTTGTTTATACATATACTTCAAATACCAACAACTAAATTTCTAAACAATGGCTATGATCGGTCCTATATTAAAGTGACTTCACGCACAAGGAAGAGCCCGCAACTTCAGGGGCTATGTACCTTCTAGGTAAAGACTCAGTGAGTTCAACACTCATAAGAAGGATACCAAGCCTATGACACCAAACCAACTGAATAACCAAACATTCAATCAAGCGTTAATATGTCCCAAAATCTGCCAAAACCTCGCCTGATTCGTCACCCTGACAATGACCATTAGTACATAATAGAACATTGTTCTAGAGAAGAGTCATCCGAAAAGTTTGTTCAATGACTCAGATTAGTTACTTCACTTTCTAGGAGTTACAATCTCTTTCCTAAACCTCAAGAATCACAGAACATGTTCATACGTTCATAACATAACTCCTCGTATAACTAACTCACCAAAGCAGCACAAAAAACACACAAATACTAGAAAGAAGATAATAGAAAGAGATATATACATACGGTGGTGGCCTTGACTAGCCGCAATATGCAAGGGATCAAATCCAGATCGGTTCTTCTTGGAAACAGTCTGAGCGGTGGAATGGTTGAGAAGTTCCTTCACGACATGGAGATGACCCTTTTCGGCGGCAGTGAACAAGGGGGTCTCACCGAGCTCGTTCTCTTCGTTGACGAGGCAAGCTCGCACCTCCGCAATCTCGGTGTCGAGATCGTCGTCGTCTCCGAGAGTTCCCATGACCTGAGAATCCACGTCGAGAAGAATCTGCCTCACCGCGCCGACGTCGCCCCTCTGCGCCGCCAGGTGCAGCTCCGTGTCGTTGTGCCGCCCCGTCACCTGCTTCACGTACTTCTTCCCCGCCTGGTCGATGCGCTTCCCCGAGTTCGACAGCACCAGCGCCGGCGCCGTCGAGGACGACGGCGACGGCGACGGCGATGGCGATATCTCAGAAAGCGGATTCTGAGAGGCCGTTGCTGGGATCGGCGGCGGAGGGCCCTTTTCTCCTTGCCCGTCAGCTCCGGTTCCTGATACAAGCAAAAGGGTCATCGAAAAATGAAAAATTTAGAATAGTGGAGCAATATATCCATACATATGTGTGTATATATACATACATATATATATATATATATATATATATAGAGAGAGAGAGAGAGAGAGAGAGAGAGGGAGAACCTGGTTGGAGAGAGGCCATGGATGTGGTGGAAGAAGGAGCAGAGGAGAGAGTGGAAGTGAAGGGAGTAAGAGAATGAGTTGGCTTTGGATTGTTATGAGATATGGAGAATTGCGAAGGAAAGGAAAGGAAAGTGAAGCAACAAATTGACAGAGGAAAGTTCAGAGAAACACGCACATTCAGAGGAATACATTTTCGACTTTTCTTTTTCTTGTCCTTTCTATACTTTTCTGTCTTCTTCTTTTTTTTCCTATAAAATTTATCGATAAGATACTCGTTTTTTCGTGGGAGTGAAAACATTTATTAAGCTAATATAACTATAAATATTTTTATTGTTTTAAATTGATTCCTTAATTGCAAGCAATGTATTAAATAAAACCATTACTTACAATATTTAATTTTATATATTTTTTAAAAATAAAATTTATATTTTTATGATGAGAATAAAATTGGGTGAGGTTTACAAATTAATTTTAACTAATGTGATTTATGATAATGAGTTCGCACTCTCAATGTGAGCGGTATGTTGAACTTTAACCTTATAAAATCTGTTTATATTGAAGTAAAGTTTTACTCACTTATATATTATAAAATGTCTTAATTTTTAATTGATGTGGGATCCCCAACCCACCCCTCTCATGCTGCAGTAAACAGAGTCACTTGAGTTATATCTACCACATATATCAATGTCAAGTTCTTTATAACATCTTCTACTGACCCCAACATCCTATCAATCTTCTGCATGAAGGTTTGATCCGAAACGTGATTGAATCAGATAATGACGAAACGTTTTTCTTTGATGACGATTGCTTTAGCGACGGCTCAATCGGAGTGCAAGTGAGTCAACACATACAACGACATCTTCTTATTCTTCTTGATTTCTTTTGATTTTGGTTGGACTATACAAACACAAAATTCATGCATTCTAAGTATATTTTTTAAGACCTTTCATAGTTTATAAGTGGGTACAAATCTCTTCTTATAAGTCAATTTTATAAAGTTAAGTTAGACTTAAAAATCTACTTCTTAATAAATTCAATCTCTTTATCAATTCATATATTTCTAAAATGTAAACCTAAATAGTTGTTTGTTAGTACTTGTAAAACATTCTTCAAGTCAAGGTGAAGGTGTCTATTGCACATTTTGTCATCATGATTCTGACCTAACTCATAATAGTTTTCTTCTTTTGTGGGAGAAATTGTTTCACATATGTTTAATTCTGGATTTGAATTTGAACACACTTAAAATTGAAGAAAAAAAATATGCTTGATAACCTTATAGTCAAATATTTGTCAAGTATATGATGTTATATGTAAAAAACAATTAATTTATTTTGGACAATTAACGAAAATATATCATATTTAAGGGAGTAAGTATAATTTAGTATATGATTAGTATATTCAGATAAGGCATGTTCTCAAACTTGTCCTCAACTGACATAAATACAAAAGTTTGATTGTTTGGGGGCAAAAATGAAGAAGAAAAATAATTTTAAAAAATGATAAAATTCTTTTTATTATTTCTAACTCTTTTTTTCTTCATTCTTTTCTGTTCTCTTCTACCTATCGCATTTAGTTTCCACCTTGTTTTTCATATGTTTTTACTTTATCAACTTATTTCCATTCAACATATTTCTTTTTTTACCAAATAAAGCATTAGCTTTAATATTTCCAAGCTTCCAAATAAAGTAGTTGGAATTTATTAACCTCTTCAAGATGACAAAATAAATGTTTATACATTAAAAATAAAATTATATAAACAAATCAAATGTGAAGTTTTTCTTATATATTTTTTTTAGGTTTTATTTTTCTTAAAAGTAAAAACATCTATTTTATAAATTTAATTTCTCTAATCTAATAAAAAAACAATACTCAAACAAAATTTAAACTAAATCATCAAAATAATTTATCAACTTTAACTAAATTTTTCCATGTACGAAAGTCAATAACCCGTTTTCAATCGGGCAATCCGGGTCAAAACGTACCAAACTTACACGATCTGCCATTGTTGGGTAGTTAATGAGGTATGAACACAACGAAATAAATAAAATCAACGGGTTTCATGAAAAAAACAAAGGACAGGTTTGTTGTGAAAAAAAGTCTTATAAATTAATTTTCCTTTTAATTTCTAATTACAAAAATATCACTTTGTTTTCATTTTGTTTTTTGTCTTAAAAATCTGTATAAAAGAAAACGAAAAAATTATTTGTTTTCTGTTTTAACTATTTCTTTTACAAACGTTTAAAAACAAGAAACAGATAATAAAAAAAATTCAAACCAAACAAGCCCTTTGTTGATTAATGGATCCTAGAGGTTGGGGAAAAATGAAATGAACCTAAGATTTATAAAAGAGCAAATTCTCCCTGCACCATATCAACTCTAAAATACACTCACTGCTATTTAAAATGACAAAGATACTCCTCAAAAATGAGGAAAATAACCTAATAGATAGAAAGAGGGTATGATAAAAATTACTTATGGAATTTTTTTCCAGAAATATTAGAGATTTAAATCTCCGGAACATATTTTTGAATTCTGAAAATTTTATCTAGAATATTTTCAATTGTGTTCCGGATTTCTTTATCCAAAATGTATATTTTTAGTTTTGAATTATATTTACTATTCCGGATTTTTGAAAAAATGATAAGGTGCTGGTTAAAAGAGACATGGTGCAGGAAGAAACTGCCTTATAAAAGACTAGAACAAATTAGGCAGTGGGAAGATGAAGATGAAGACAATTAATAAAGCAATTCATTAGATAACAAGGTACTACGCCTTCACAGCCATTTGTGATTTCTACACTCAGAAATTGAGTTGTTAGAAATGAGAGATACCTATAGTATAAACATATGGGCACATCATGATACATCAAATCGAACAACAACACTGGTGATGTTATCTGAGCTTCCCCGTGCATAAGCTTCTTTTATAAGTTCTCTGGATGCCACTTCTGCATCTGTGATATTCTGTACTAAAGACACTGCCTCCTGAAAAGACATAGACGCACAATCAAAATGAAAAATAAATCCATCTTGTTTAGGCCACCTTTAACAGGTAAGATAGTCTCACCTTGTTTGATATCACATTCCAAAGGCCATCACTGGCAATTATAATAAAATCTACACCGTCAATTTCTTCCTCCTAAGCCATAAAAGAACCAGAAGAGGGGAACTTAGCAGCCATAACAAATATAAGGGCACACAGAATACCAAATGGATGATCAAGCTTATGATTTGGGCAACCTGAATTTCTGGGTCAGCAACGACATAAGGCTTGAGAAGTTTGTCGCCAAATGCACGGGACACAGCAAGAACACCGCCAACCCTCCATGTTCCTGGATCAACCAGCAGCAGTAGAAGCTATCATTTATTATCCAAAAAAATTACATTAAAATAAAACTCTACAGGAAGAAACTTACCAGCCCAGATTATAAATCCCCCAGCCTTTTCAATCCTTTTACGTTCATCAGATCTATCAGGCTTGTGATCAATAGACAAAGGAATGGCTACATTAAAACAAAAACACATCAGTTAAAAGGAAGGAAAAAAAACAGGAATTGGAATTTATATTGCTTCTTGAGCCTATTATGCATATCCAACTAGTATAAGCAATTTGCAAGGAAATTTTACTACAATGGATAACACTGGAAACATAGTAAAACTGCTGTGACCCAAAACCAATGTTTGACAATGTAGTACATTGAAAGGAAACATGCAGGATATTCCCTCCATTTATCACCATGCCCAATGTAAACCATATTCTCACTAAAACATAACTGGCATGGCATCAACCTGAACCAGATCTACTTGCAACTACTCTGGAATCACCAACATTTGCAACAACAATTCGGTCCCCCAACAACATAGCTGTTGACGCAGTTGACCCAGCATCTCTTTGATGGCCCTTTTCCTCATTGAGGTAGTCAATATCAGTCTGTTTAAATGCTTCTACTGCAATGAAACAAATAATGAGACAAAAACATGTTAATATTTACACCGTCCAGGCACAAACCAAACAAATGTAATATGATATGAAAATTTTGGAATATCCTATAATTTTACAACAATGAAGTTCATACCTATAGCAGTCTTTGTGTCTTTGATAAAATCAGGATGGCTACTCAAATTCTTAAAAAGATTATTTTTTAAATATTCTGCAGTCCGGGAACCTCCATGACCTAAAAGAATAAAAAGAAACATATTAACACTATTATTCGATTTTATTTCCTTATTTTTAGTATATCTAATCAAATTGCATAAATAATTTTTTTTATTAATATCACAAATTAATGTTGAATAAGGACCATAAAAAAAGTAAAGCATTCACCCTTATTTATAATAACATACTAGATTATAATCCTAACAAAATAAGGAAACAAATCTTAAGAGGAAATATAGAAAGTAGAAACTAGAAACCATTAATGAAACGTGAATAAGCTTTATTAAAAATAAATCCATTTAAAAATATAATATGGACTCCACCAAATATGGTTGGAATGATCATTTTCTATTTGGGCTGTGCCTTACTCAATCCAAACTCAAGAAGTGTCAATTGCCAAGTCTTTATTAGCTCTACTTTGACCCTATCGACCCTATCGACCCTATCTATAGTTGATGTTGGGTTTCATCCCAGGACTAAAGACTAGCAGGATCAGAGTGTGCATGAGACTGCTGAAGACGGCAAATCAAGAACCAAAGCATAGAAACCAATGTTGTAGGCAAACCAAAGTCAAACCAAAACAGACAGCTCTAAAACAGAGGTTCGTGCAAGAACAATCTAGAAGCCAAGTGCAGCCACCAAACAAGAGGAGTGCAACAGAGACTGGGACAGTAGCCAAATAATAAGAGGATCCTTCAAGGAGAGAAGAGGTCAAAACAGAACGGGGAGGAGTTGCTGAGAAGTGACAGAGAAAGACAATGTTGGTTCAGCCTTCAGATGGTCCGAATCAATCATAGGTAACAAAAAGGGCTGGACAGCGAGAAAACGAGCTATAGTGTGGTAAATAAAAGAAAACATGGATGGATGGATCAAAAAAGCAAAGGTGGCAGATCCGAGTAGCAAAGGGGGCAGATCCGAGTAGCAAAGGGCAGGACGAGTCTAGTATGGAACTGTAAACAGTGTCACACGCAAGAAAGATGTTTGCCACAAAAGCTGAGACACTGACCGTGGAGGCACATGCTAGGGAGATTGATCCTATGATAAAAAGCATCTCACCAACACCCAGCAGGAGAGACAATAAACAGACATAAATAAGTTTTAAAAAGGAAACAGGACCACAAATTTTTATCCTAAATGTCATACCAAACAATAAAAATCTTACAAATTGCTATGTAAATTGGCTATGTTGCACACCAAATCAAAAAAATAGAGGGAAGAGGTAAAGGTAGAATACTGATTTTAGGGAATGTAAAACAAGCTTACCATCAAAAACACCAAAAAATGCAACCATCTGACCATCAACCTCCGATATTGTGGTGTCAAAGAAATCCTCCATCGATGACCTCTTACCCTTGAAACTGGAATACCCATAGCTAAGCCTTCCATTTGGACATCCAGAGAGAAAGCTAGACAAAAATAATCTTTTTTTGAATATTTGAGAGTTGGAAGACAATTATTAGAAAACATAAGAGGATGCCTGAAGCAAAATTCAAATATATTTCATAGACCCCTGGAATTCTCTTCGAATGAATTTTGGTAAAACAATTGTTAATGGCAGTAAATAAACAAACAAATTATGTCATTTATCACATTTTCCCATAGTATCTGCCTTGATCAGAAAACATTACTATCAGGTACAGATTAAATAGCATTTAATTGAGTAAATATCAAGTAGCCTACAACATGCATAACAGCCTAGGATGTGACTGCAAAGCTAGACTGCCAGTATTGAAAGTTCAGTCAGGCATTGGATGTGATTGTAAAGTGGGCCTTGGACCAAAAACTAGTTTGCATTGGTTTTAAGGCCGGTTTGATTATGTTAGGGCGCCCTGACCGAGTTAATAACACATTTGATCTTGTTAAAATAGGTATTAAATATAGGTAAGTAAGTAGTTGCATTCGAAAACTGCTATATCTCTGTACCTATGAATTGTATTTATCTCTATACCTAGGACTCTAGTTTTGGCTTTTGATCTTTGTTTTTCACTCTACTCATTGTATCAGAATTCTATCAATGTAAATACAAGAACATACGAGAGGAGTGTTCAAACCCTCTCAAAAATAGTCTCTTTTATTTATCTCAACGATCTAATAAATTAATAATTAAGCCAAATCGGTATGGAATGAAATTCCAATTAGTTTCAACAAGTCATTGAATAGTTAAAAGGAACTATTTGATTTTGGATGCGACAAAATGAAAGGAAAAATAATAATCCATAACTCCCTAAATTCTTCATCTAATGTGGTAAGAAAAAGACGCTTCCAGGTAGGAGAAAGCAAATAAACTGATACAAACTTGAAAGCCATTTTTAATTTTTAATGAGCATAAATGCTTTAGAAATAAAAGCTGATATTACTCTAAATTATTTAATAAAAATAAACATAAAAGAAGGGTACACAAAGCTATAACGCCCATTTCTTCTAACTAACAGTAACATAGATTAAGACAGACACTACAATTTCCATCCATGCTTCTTTCAGAAGCTTAACTATGAAGAAGGAGCAAACCCAAATATTCTTATAGTGGATTTGCAATGTCATGTCATATCATACAAACAAATGACCATCAACACATGGCATTAAAATGCAATAAACTACGTTCACAATTTACAAACATTCTAACATCATACTTTTGCGGTCCTGTTAAGAATTCATTTTCCCATTTTATCTAATCGCGCTGATAATTGAATTTCTGAGCACAACTTCTCCTCATAGCATGGCGTTCACACCGATCATGAATTTTCCCATGAAAAGCCTCAATTCAAACCCCAAACCAGTAGAAAATTGAACCAAAAAAGAGGAACAACCTCAGAAAAAAGGAAAGGCCCACAGTAAATGGAAATAAGCACCTGATGCCGCCGCCACTGAAGAGAGAATCGTGATCCTTGGAGGACATCACAATGTTTGGTGTCGCCGGCGGTGCAGGCTGACCTTCAGAGGAAGAAGAAGCGACGGCGGGGGTGGCCGCGGCCGCAGTGAGTGGTTCTACAGGGTCGGAGTTTGAGATCATTTTACCATCTCGTCGTTCTCATTTCTCCCTCTCTTTTTTCCCTCGACCCCTCTCTCTTATTTCGCAATTTTTCAGTATTTTGGGTCCACTCACTTTCAAAGAAGCCGAGAAAAGGCCCAAATAAGCCTAAGAGAGCAAAAGGCCCAAAATAAGCTTAAGAGAGCAAAAGGCCCAATCAAGCATAAGAGAGCAAAAGGCCCAAACAAGCCTAAGATATCAAAAGACCCAATACATGTCTGACATACAAGGCTAATTCTTTGATCCCATTAATTGTGGGGAATTTCTTCCTGCACTCCTGCAATTTTCTTCCTACACCCCTACATTCTTTGAAATACTTAATTTATCTTTTACAGTTTTGAGTGATTTTGGAATAAGAATTTCCTAAGAAAAATATTCTGGAATAGGAGTTTTGTAAGTAAATGATGTTTTTGGAATAAGAAATCCGAAAGACAAAAAAAATCATTCAAGAATATTCTTTCTGTAACATTTTTTTTATTCCGGATTGATAAACTCGAAATTAATAAAATATGTTCTGAAAAATCTGTTTTGGAAATATTCTGAAAAGAATAATCCGGATATCATTTTTAAAATGGGTAAAATAATTTTTTCAAAAAAAAATGATAGGATAAAAAAAAATTTGTTAGAGTGAAAAAAGAAACAGCCTTAATTGTGACATGCAACCGATCTATTTTTAAATTTTAAAATTGCCTTTCATTCTCAAATTGAATATCTGAAATAAATAAATAAATAAATATTTGAAAAAATACATTTGTATGATCATTTCTGAATAATTAGAAAATGGAAATCTCATTATGGAAAAACAACCCTAGAATACAAAAAATACTGAAAAAGGAATTTCAAAAAACAAAATCTAAATATGTATTTCAAAGAAAAGATTCTTAAATCTAGAGAAGTGTTTCAGAAATTCAAATCCAAAAACATAGATTTCCGAATGTATTTTGATTATCAATTATTTAAGTTTTCTAATTCCTCTAAGTTAAACTTTCCTCATACCGTAATTGAAAAATTACTCTAATTATAAGATATATCAATGAGAAATTCTTGATTACCAATAAAGAAACTCTTTTGCACTTATATTCGTAAAAAAATGTTATTATTTTTCTGTCGTATAATCCTGATAAAAAAAACATGGTTTTGGGTAGTTGCACTTTATCAAACATGTTTGGTTGGCCTTGGTTTGGTTGAATACGACGAAGTCTCAAAAGAAGAACAACGTGGTAATGTTTGGGCAATACGTTAAGAATTGTCTCATCTTCTAAGGACAAACACAAAACGACAGTCATATATATATGCACAAACATTTGTGTAACTGCTTCACTACTGAGTATAATTAAGTAATTAAACTTTGGTTTGAAAATATTTGGAGAACAATAATATAAACTACTATAATCTTTTAATCTTTAAAATAATATATAATTTAATTAATATAATAACTAATTATTTTTAGTCTTTAAATTTAATTATTATTTAATTTTTTTTATATTAAAAACGTTAAAAAAAACATTGATGGTGTTATTGTTGTCAATCTCCACGTGATATGATATCATGTTGTACGTAGTGGGTGTTAGTAGTAGTACATTGGATGTAGAACAATTATTTTGTAGTAGTAAATAGGAGTATGTAGCAAAGCATTAAAAGGGTAAGGGTGGGTGCTCATAAGATTCAATACCCCACAAAATTAATTTTACACAGATCAGTGTCTTAGGCAAAGCAACTAGTACATGAAGACACATGTGAACTTCTGAACACAGTCACTCGTGGTTCTCAGGAATCCATGTCAACATATTATACATCACAAGCATTTTCCATTATATGTCATGTAAGAGAAAGAGAAAGCTAAAGAGCAATAAATGTGCTAGAAGGACATGCAACCCTCAATCCGTTTAATATCTATTCTAACGAGAGTTTGTTCGTTAAGTGTGGATAGAAGGACATGCAACCCTCAATCCCTTTAATATCTATTCTATCGAAAGTTTGTTCGTTAAGTGTGGACTGTAGGGTTTGATAGATGTTTATAAGTCATGTTTTGTTGAGCAGATTGATTTTAACCACTTTTTATGTAAGGATTACGTGAAATGTCTGTATAAGGGTTGAGACACCTCTGAAATGTCTAATTTTATTTTATTTATTTTTAGCAGATGAAAAAAATAAGAGTTGGTTAGTTTTATCAAATCATCAGTTTTCAAATAATTTTTATCACTTATAAATATTTAATCTCACATACAAGTTGATTATTGACTAATCTTATGTACATATTGATTAGACGACAAAACCGATTTTATAGAATTGAACTAAATTTAAAAAATTAATTCATTAAAAAAAGTAATTCATGGTTTAGATTATTATCTTTGTGGCTGCTGGAAGCAGTTAATGCTTCTACCATCTTTGGACAGTGTAGTAATGAGGGCTCAAATTCACTCTGCGTGACGCTTCTAATTCCGCCCTTATTTGCATTTGCATGCAATACTTTCATGTTTCAAACACTTCCGTATCTAACTATTAAAATACAAAACTTACTTCTTTATTATATGTATATATACTAATTAATTAATATTTGGATATGAAGTACAATGAAATAACTCTAACTACCTAATGGATTGCCCTTTTCCTGTTCCTTTTAAATCACATTACAAATTTTAAATTGAACCCAGAGGAACAAGAACTTTTTTTTATTACACTAGTACAAATAATATATATTAATGTTAATAAAAAATAACTTTAAACTCAATTTAATCTTATAATTTATAAGGTAGAATTTACATTTATTTATATACCGAAGTTCACGAACTTAAACCTATTACTCTAAATTATAAATATTAAACCTATTAGTCCACCTATTTCACTTCCTTTGAGATGAATACTTCATACACTCTTTTTCATGTTTAAAAGATTTTTAGCATATCATATATTCACGGTAACTATGTGAGGGAAATGAGAGAAGAAATACTTTGTATAATTTTGTCCTTAAAAGCATGATGTTTTGTAGAAAAGTGGTGTTTGTTGAGATCTTGCTTTCATAAAAGAGATTAGCTGCAGATGAGGGAAGTATGATTTGAAGGTAGTGATTGGTAAAGTGTGGTCTCACACCACTTCATCTCAGGAAATCTATTCTATATATTACTTTAAGAAAGACGTGTTGATAACATGGTATTTTAAGCACGACACCTAAGAAGTGGTTTATGCATATTGACATTATAACTGCATCTCTGTGTTGTGTATGTATGTATATATATATATATATATATATATATATATATATATATATATATATATATATATATATA
>Ga0123342_1003392_pt1 | contig 25603 bp, 8 predicted proteins | sample Turbeawhitnodule_FD_89960 | JGI IMG/M metagenome (GOLD analysis project Ga0123342, IMG submission 89960) | Root nodule microbial communities of legume samples collected from Mexico - Turtle bean Mexico white nodule | ecosystem: Host-associated > Plants > Roots > Nodule | place: Mexico: Nepantla... | reverse complement strand
GCGGGCTAGAATTCCCGACCCGCCCCGCATAAGAGCTGGCCTGCGGGTTTGCGGGCCAGCCTGCGTTCTTTTTTTTTTTTTTTACATTTTGTTCTTAAAAAATTGTCAAATTAAACTATATATTTGTTACTATCAAACCTAAACTTTGTTTTCTTCCTTTTCAAACATCAAAACATTAAACATTAAGATAAATATCAAATATCACTACTCTTCCACTTCCAAAACATTAAAAATACCTAATTCCAAAACATTAAACATAAACATAAACATTAAACATAAACATTATTGACATTCTTTCATTTCAATAACATTGGATGCCGCTTTAGAAAAATTTTCATCCATTTTTTTTTCTTGCGGGTTAGCGGGTCAGCCCGCCCCGCATCGCTGCTGGCCCGCGCGGGCCGCAGGCTAATGCGGGTTAACGGGTTGAAAAGGTCAGCCCGCCCCGCATTTTTTACCAGCGGGTCGCGGGCCGGCCCGCCCTGCTTTGGCATCCCTAAGCTCAACGCAAGGAATCGTAAGTTCGAATTTGTAAGGTTTCAGGGAGTGAACGACGTTATCTCTCTGGAAAGAGAGTTAGATGCAATTTGGATTGGTACTTGGAAGCTGCAGGTGAACCTTCCAAAGTATCAGAGGAAGGAGGTTCCAAGGACGCAGAGAAACGAGGGTCTTAGGTTCGGCTGGAATTCTAAGAAGAGCGCGACGCGACCAAGGGGAGTCTGGAACCCGAAGGGGGAGCAGACGGAGCAACTCTCGTTTGCTCAAGTGGTTTCGGGTGTAGTAGCCCAGAGCGGGACTAGTGGGAACGCTAGTGGTTCACAGGGGGACGAAGTTATCCAGCTTACAGTGGATTCCGAGCAGTTTTCCTGGCTAGAAGGGAGTTATGTTGGTTGTCTTAAGGAGGCTCCTTGCATGCAATCGATTAAGGAGAGCTTTATCATGGGAGGATTCAACCGAGTTAGACTAAGGTACCTTGGGGAAAGGTATGTTTTGCTCTCATGCGATGAAGGAGAAGGGTTGAGTAAGATTATCGTCGATAATAAAGCCTGGTTCGACGAAGTGTTCGTGTTGATCATTCCTTGGGATGATTCTTTCGTAGTGAAAGAAAGACTAGTTTGGATACGTTGCAGAGGCGTCCCTCTTCAGTTGTGGTGCAATCAGTGTTTTACCAGAGTTGGGGCTGTGGTGGGGGAGGTGGTGGAGATCGACGAAGCAACAGAGAAGAGAGAAACTCCGGAGTTTGCGCGTTTTCGGGTTAAAATCTCGGTTACCAGTGTAGTCAGGAGGGTGAAGGATTTTCGTATCAATGGAGTTTTGTTTAAGGTGTCTTTTGAAGAAGAGGGGTGCATCCCGGACTTAGCTTTCAAAAATCTGTTTGGCAGGTGGGATGGAGGAGGTTCAGAAGTAGATACTGAAGCAAGTTCAGAGGAAGGTAGCTTAGGAGCAAGCATTTGTGACTCAGTGGATTCGGAGCTCGCGGTGGCCGGAAGTGGAAGGGTAGGCGTCGTTGGTGGAGGAAGAGTGGAGAACGAGGAGTTGGTCCAGGGTAGGGTGGAATCAATTCCCCTCGGTATGGACGAGACCAATTCTCAAGAACAATTAAACGGTGCAGTGAATGTGAACGGTTCCTTAGGATTTTCAAAGGTGGAGAATGTGAAAACAACTTTTAATGATGAACTATTTATTCCCAATAAGGCAAGTGAAAGGGAAGGGAGGAGTATCGAAGCAGTGAATGTTGGCATTGAAGAACGTGGGGTTAGGAGCGAAGAGGTTGAATTAAATGGAAGGTTTAAAGAAAGGGTTGGTGTGCACGTGGAGGGGGATATTGTTGGGGAACATGCAGGCCGTGGGCCCACTTCTTACTCTAAAGGGATAATGGATGGTTATCCACGTATTGGATGCATGGAAAGAATAGAAGTGAGTGGGAAAGCAGTTGGCGGGGTAGTTAACGAGGTACAAGGTGCACAACAGATGGTAATTAAAGAGGTAGATGGGAAGGCAGCGACATTTTGCCACCAAAGTGATGAGATTTACGAGGCTTTTGCAGATGAATTTACATTGGATCATGTGGGTTGTATGAGTTGGGTAGAAGACTCTTTTAGGTCTGGACCGTTATTGGAAGAAGCGGAACATGATGGAGTTAGGATGGAGGAAGTGGGAGCGTTAGAGCATCCGATCTCAGGTACATTAATCTCTGGATCGGCGGTTAGTGGGTCTTCAAAAGGTAATAAGTTAGAAGAAGCGGAGAAAGTTCAGAGGATGGTGGAGCCACCTATGAGGGTGAGCGGGAGGTCGTCCTCGACACAAGGGGAGAAGTCGGGTTTGCGGGAGGACTTGGAGAGGTGTGAGGAAGTTGGTGGTAAAGGAGGCTCTTCGAAGGAAAGGATGTCGGCTTTAGCCGGAAACAATACTGGAAAGCAAATTACGGTGGACCAAGTTTTTTGGTTCATCAAGCAGGTAGTGAGTCAAATTCTTTATTCACTTTGGACAGTGCAATTGAGAACTGTAATAGAATTTTCTGGGTGAGGTCCGGTAAGAATGTGGCTTCCAGTGTTTGGGGAGTAGGGAAAGAAGCTGGGTTTTCGTTCCCAGGTCAAGAAGATATGGTTTTAAATAGTATTTGTTCGTTGTCTAATCAGGGAGGTGTAACCACAAGAAAGATGTGGAAGGAAAGGAGAAAGGTTATCAATGAAGATAGTTAGTCTGAATATCAGAGGGGTAGGAGGTGTCGTAAAAAGGAAGTATGTAAGGGATTTGATTAGCAGAGAACAAGTGGATATGGTGTGTTTACAGGAGACAAAGTGTTCGGATTTTAGTAGGGAGAAGGTGTGTCTACTTTGGGGAACCAACGAAGTAGAATGGGTGGAAAACAAAGCTATAAATAGTGCAGGGGGAGTGCTTACGATGTGGAGTAATAAGTCGTTTCATTTATCCAGTTTTGTAAATGGGAGAAATTATACTGTGTTAGAGGGGTTTTGGAAGAGAGGCAATGGAGCACATGTAACTATTGTGAATATCTACTGTTCTGGCTCTTTAAGGGAAAAGAAAGAGATGTGGAACGTGGTAGGTGGTTTTAGACAGGGTCAACTTTCAAAGGCTTGGTGTGTTATTGGGGATTTTAATTCCATTAGAAGGAAGGAGGAAAGGAAGAGTGAGATTTCGATTTCTGACTACTCTAGAGAAATAAAGGGGTTCAATGATTTCATTGAAGGATCAGAATTGTTAGATATTCCTTTGGTGGGCAGGAAGTTTACATGGTACAAACCCAATGGTTTGGTTAAAAGCAGAATAGACAGGGTGTTAGTGTCTAAGGAATGGTTGGACTTCTGGCCTAACAGCCAACAGTTTGTTCTAAGTAGGGCTGTCTCGGATCATTGTGCAATTATTCTGAAGGAAGTTTCAGTGGATTGGGGACCAAAACCTTTTAGGTGTTTGGACGTGTGGCAAAAAGATAGCATGTTTAAAGAGTTTGTGAGGTCGAGTTGGAGTTCTTACAAGGTGGAGGGAAGAGGAATTTTTGTGTTTAAAGAAAAGCTAAAAAAGTTAAAAGCAGACTTAAAGGTATGGAACAAGGAAGTCTTCGGTGATGTGAATCAGGCTAGCAAGGAATTACAACTGAGGTTAGACGAATTAGACCTTCGAGATGAAGAAGATGGGCTAGACGAGTCAGAAAGGGAAGAGAGAACATCCCTCTTTGCTAAGCTTTCAGTGTATAAGTCTAAATAAGAGGCGATTTTATTTCAGAAAGCAAGACAGAGTTGGATTAAGCAGGGGGACCTCAATACAAAGTTCTTCCATTCTTCGGTAAAATGGAGGAGGGCAAGAAATCAGTTGCACGGGCTTTTTGTCAATAACACTTGGTGTGACAATAAGGAGGAGGTAAAGAATAAGGTTTGTGAGTTTTTTGAAGAGAGGTTTGCTAGGAATGATGCTTGTCAGGTCAGACTGGATAAGGTGGAATTTAATTCCTTATCAGAATCCGACAACGAGATGCTAATTGGTGAATTTTCGGAAGAAGAGGTGAGAATTGCGATTTGGGGATGTGATAGTTCAAAGAGCCCCGATCCTGATGGTTTTAACTTTGGGTTTATAAAATCTTGTTGGGACATCTTTGAGAGGGATGTGGTGGCGGCTGTTAAGGATTTCGCAGATACTGGCAAATGGCCGAGAGGTTCGAATGCGTCGTTTCTTTGTTTGATACCAAAAGTAGAAAATCCTCAACAGTTAGGGGAATTTAGACCTATTTCATTAGTAGGTTGCTTGTACAAGATCATCTCTAAAGCGCTCTCCTTGCGTTTGAAAAAGGTGATCGGAAAAGTAATAGATGCTAGACAGTCGACTTTTCTAGAAGGAAGAGGTTTATTGGACAGTGTGCTTGTTGCGAATGAGGTTCTGGAAGAATACAAGAGAAAGAGAAAGAGTTGCGTGTTCTTCAAAGTTGATTATGAGAAGTCTTATGACTCGGTGAATTGGGATTTCATTTTTTATATGTTTAAGAGGTTGGGATTCTGTGAACGTTGGATTCGGTGGATAAAGGGTTGTTTAGAGTCGGCTTCGGTTTCAGTCCTTGTTAATGGGAGTCCAACCAGAGAGTTCTTTCCTAGAAAGGGTCTCTGTCAGGGTGATCCACTTGCTCCTTTTCTCTTCCTCATCGTGGCAGAAGGGCTAGCTGGGGTGGCAAGGGTAGCAGAAGAAAAGAAGTTGATTGACAGTTTGGAGGTTGGAAAAAATAAAGTAAAGGTAAATATGTTACAATATGCAGACGATACTTTGTTCCTCTGCGAAGGTAATACCAAAAGTGTGTTTAACATTAAAGCGATTCTGCAATGTTTTGAGCTCGCTTCCGGGTTAAGGGTTAATTTTGTGAAGAGTAGGATTGGCGGGATGGGGTTGGACCAGGTGGTGCTTCAGCAGTTCGCAGCTATTCTGAACTGCGAAACGATGGTTGCTCCTTTTATTTACTTGGGTATGCCAGTAGGTGGGTGTCATAAGCGAGGGGACTTTTGGAATGGGGTGATTGAGAAAGTTCAGGCTAGATTAAGCAGGTGGAAGGGAAGATGTTTGACGATGGCTGGGAGGATATGTTTGATCAAGTCCGTGCTCTCTTTTATTCCGCTTTTCTTTATGTCTTTATTCAAACTGCCTTCGGGTGTGGCTAAAAAGCTGATTAGGATACAAAGAAATTTTCTCTGGGGATGGGGTGCAAAAGGAAGGAAGATTGCATGGGCTTCCTGGAGAATGGTCTGTAAGCCTCGCGAATATGGGGGGCTTGGGATCATAGATTTAAAGTTGTTCAACCTAGCTTTATTGGGGAAGTGGATTTGGAGGCTGGGATCGGTGGAGGGCGGCCTCTGGAAAGAGATTCTTTTTTCTAAATATGAAGGGTGGAGAAGTTTGGGAGAGGAAGGAAAAGGTAGGAGGTGCTCCCTCTGGTGGAAAGATTTGAAAGAGGTGTGGTCTTCGGAGGGGTGGGGGAGAAATTTTGAAGATGGTTTCAAGTGGAAAGTTGGCCACGGGAAGGATATTTATTTCTGGAAGGACAGTTGGCTGAACGGCGAGTCCTTGAAGAATGTCTTTCCAAGGTTGTTCTCTACTAGTTTTACCAAAGACGCAAAGCTAGCGGAGCTTGGTTTTTGGTCGAACGATGTTTGGGTTTGGCAGCTTGCTTGGAGAAGACCTTTTTTGAGTGGGAGAAGTCGTTGGTGGATCAGTTAAGTCAGCTTTTGCTTAAGGCTTGGGTAGCCTCGAGAGAGATGGATAGTTGGATTTGGAAGGAGGGGAGTTTTCATACTTTTTGAGTCAATTCTGCCTACAATCTTGTTAGGAAGGATTTGGAGGTGAACTTTTCGCCAATTTATTGAAAGTTGTGGAGGTGCAAGGCAGTGCCCTCTGCAATGCTTTTAGCTTGGAGGTTGATGGAAAACAAACTTGCTACTAAGGTAAATTTGAGTAGAAGAGGGGTATTGGTGGATATCCGATGTGTAGTTTGTGTGGGAAGGAGGAAGAAACTTGCAGACATTTGTTCTTCGACTGCAACTTTGCCCGGCAAGTTTGGAGTCTATGTTATAGATGGCTTAGGGTTCTAGTCGTGTCACACTTTGAGCCGAAGAATAACTTTGACCATTTTAGGATGTGCCCTGCTTCAGAGACGGTTAATAGTGTTTGGAACACAATCTGGGTAGGGGTGGTTAGCAAAATATGGAATCACAGGAATAGCTTAATTTTCAAAAGAGGAGTAGCGGATGCGTGCGAAGTATTTTCTTTGGTGCAAGTAAGGGTTTGGTCTTGGGTCTCTTTAAATTTCAGATCAGCCTCGTTTTCCTTTTCCGATTGGTGTCTAGAACCTTTGTTGTGCATGAGGTTAATTACGTAAGTGTGTTAGATATAACTTGGGCAAGGTAAGTTTTTGTTAGTTTGAGAGGCTTTAGGCAGGAATCGGTAGTTGGGTACCGTGTATAAGGGTTGAACCACCCCTGAAGTGGTTCTTATTTATTTATTTTTTATTGCCGATAAAAAAAAAACATGAGAAAAGTTACAAGTGATAATTATATCATCAACATAAATTATAATGAATAATACATTAGAAGTATCAAATTTTACAAATAAAGAACAATCACTTCTAGTAGAGGAAAAACTAAAGGATATAAGAGTGGAACTTAGCTTTTGAAACCATGATTTGGGAGTTTGTTTGAGTTTGTATATATCTTTATGGGGTTGAAAAACAAAAGCATGATTGTCCCCATTAAATCTTAGAGGTTGTAACATGTAAATGATTTCATCGAGATTCCCAAACAAGAAAGCATTCTTGATGTCAATCTGATTAATAGGCCATTGATGAGGCAAAGCAATAGTAAGAATGATACAAATAATGGTGGGTTTAATTATTAGAATAAATTTTTTAAAGTAATCAAATCCTTCTGATAAAATTCTTTGGCTATGAGTTTGGCTTTATACCTTTGAAACGATCCATTAACATTATATTTATTTTTAAACATCCACTTACAACAAATTGTTTTAACACCAGGTAGAAGAGAAATGAACATCCATGTGTTATTGGCTATATTAAATCAACACGGGTAACTTATCTTACCAATTTCTACAACATATTAGACCAAAAGATATTAGAATAGTTTCTTAAGTTTGTTTTTGAATTTTCTTTAAACTTGTACCTTTTATGTTTTAAAATTCTTCACATTTGCAATACTTATTTACAATTTTTTTATGTACTTCATTTCATTCATTATATTATTTTTTCTTTGATTTATATATTGATGATTTATGTTTTCCATATGATATTGTTAATTTAACTACTTGTTTAACATTTTTTTTATATACACAAGTTGTTAAATTGATATAAATATCACAAAACAAATGAACATTTTTAAAAAAATATAGCATACAACAACAATTACACCCACCACCATTATCACATGACACATTCGACCATAATTTTAACTAAAACCATCGTCTAATTAATACCTTAATTTTTATTTTCTTAATTTTTTTAACAAAAATAGTCGTTGTATATAACACTTATAACTATAATTGATAATCAAAATCCTTGTTATAAGCGATATACAACGATGATTTGCACATAAAATTGTTATTAAAGCCTTTTTTTTTTCTAGCATTGCTTCTTTTCCATTTTTCTTTTCAAACAATGTGAAAAAAAATTAACTTTCCCACCAATTTCTTTTCTCCATTTAAAATAAATATTGAGTTAATATACTGATAATATTATGAAACTTCTATATTTAAAAAAAATGATATACCGAGATGTTAATAATAAAAAAAAGGGAAAAACACAAAAGAAAATCAATTGTGCTAATATAAATCAATTTTATTTTTTTATCTTATTTTTTTTATCAGCAAAGAAAAAAAAAACTAATGAAAACATGCTAATCACGTAGGTGGGAACGATTTTTATAAAGAAGATTTCCAAAATATTATATAAGCATTAACTTTTATACATTTCGAAGTGGAATCTTCCTTTGATTGTCAAAAAAGAAAGCATTTATTCTCATTCGATTTGGAAGAATCACCCCATTTTATTTCTTTCTGTTTTCTTTTTAATATTTATCACCATCATCATTTCTTAATGCAAGAAAATTGAATTTGAAATTTATATAATATGTATTCAAGGTTTAAGATGCATGGAAGAGAAACTTCATGAACACAAAAGCTTTGAATCTTATAATACTTTATATGTAGAAGGTCCTCCATATGATTGCAATGACATTTACATCTACAAATAATACCAATTATAGCATAAATTCAAAATTTGTCCTCAAATCATCATAATATTCTAGGAAAATAATCTTTCTACTAAACATTTTATGTAGTTAAACACTAAAGTTTCAACTCAAAATCATTAATTGAGACATTAGTTTACTTATACTTTGGTGGTAATTATACTAATTTCTCCAAAACCTAATCATATGAAACTATTATAGATTATCTCAACTATATACACTAAAAAAATCATTAAATATATACTAAATTAAAGATAAAAAATAACTAATTATTATATTAGTATAGTTTTATGATAAAATTTTTTTAAAATAGTTACCAATTACTATAAATTTTAAAATTATTAACTAAAACATTGGTGCTAATAATTTAAAAACTAGTTTATAAATTTAAAATTATTTTAAATATTAATAATTTTTTAATTTATAATCAAGTATTTAATTTTAATTAATAATTAATTATTTTTTATATTTAAAATTATTTTTTATTTAATAATTTTTTAATAATAACTAGTAATCTGTATATGGTTCTCAAAATTATATCAAACCAATTAGTTAAATCGGTCAAATCTGAATGAAACTCATCCTTTATCTGGTTTAATTGTGATACAATAATGAACAAAACTGGTTTCAATAAAAAGAAATTATTAAATAACATTTTAAAAAAATCAATTTAAAATATTTTTTATTCCACATGTAGTTTTTTTTTCCTATTACTAATGTATATTATTGGAATTTTAATTTAAATAGGAAATACATGTTTTATTTAAACTTCTAAATGTATTTTCAATATTAAAATGTTATAAATTGGTGTTTTATATTAGTTTTCAACATCAGAAAATTATGAAATAATATATTTTAGTATTATTTTAATTTCTTTAATACAAATTCCAGTAGAACTATTAAATTTTAATATGTTGAATAGCCGAAAAGTATGGGAAGAACATTGAAAAATTAAATTAGGTACAAGATTCTTCTGGGTACAGTTAAAGATCAACACAAAACTTTTTTTCATGTTATTTAAAAAATCATATATTTTATATGGTGTATCTCTAATCTTAACTTCATCAATTTACTAAAAATCCTCTACTTTAACATTAATTAGATTTCACTTTATTTTATAAAAAGTTTTCATATTAAGTATCACTTCTACTTGACATCTCAACTAGACTGACACCTCAAGTAACAACAATCATTTGTTGTTACATGAAAAACGTATTATTAATATATATATATATATATATATATATATATAAATACAAAAATATGGAAAGACTATAACAAAAGTCATAGGTTAACAAAAACGATACAAAAACGATACATAGGTAGATTATACTTATTAATAAAGAATTCTAAAAACAAACTAAATAAAAGTCTATTATACAAATAAAAGGATTATCTATGAATAAATCATAAATTAGCCAACATTTTATTTTTAAAACACATTTTAATAGAATAAAAGAGAAAAATATTGACTAGTTATTCTTAAAAGATGAGATGCATATATAAAACTGTTATTTTCCATTGTATCTAAGAGGTCGTTGATGGGTTCATACTAATCATTATGCTGAAAAGGTTGTCGTACCACGAAACCACCATGCAAACATAAACGACGAAAAAGTGAATTACACATTGTCCATCATCAAAGGTATAAGAAAATTTGAGAATTATCTATATTTAATATAGTTTTAAGAAGAAATTTGTACATCTACTTGCATATTAAAATTGATTTTATTTACACTCTTATACATAGATAATCAATAGATAATCAATGAATATATATGAAAGACATTTAGAAAATATAAATAGTTACAAGTTGTTTTAGGATGATTAGTAGGAATACAAAGTTAAATTTTCTGTATAAGAATTGGACTACCTTTAAAGTTGACCCATTTAATTTTATTGACATTTGATGCTAAAAAAAATACAAAGTTAAATATACTAGTTTAAGTAATGATATGTAAAATTTTGCTAATTAAAAAATGAATATATCATGAGAATAAATATTTAAGAGTAATTAATAATGAGTGACATAATAGTTCTTAACAAATTTTGCTAGAACAGTTTATGACATTATCTTAAAAAATGAATTTTAAACTTAACACAACACTGATAATTGTAATATAAAATTTGCATGATACGTTTGAAGATTCTACATTAACTATGAATAAAGTTGAATTATAATATATAAGTGAAATAAAATTACGCAAACAAAAATTATAATATATAAGTGAAATAAAATTACGCAAACAAATTTTAAAAAGTTAAATTAGATATAATCACGCAAACAAATTTTAAAAAATTAAGTTAGATATAAACTTACTTATTAATATAGAATTTTAACATTTTAAAGTCTATTATAGGAATATTATAGGGATATTATATTGAATTATTTATAAATATCTAATCTTACCATATATATATATATATTCCTCGATACAATGAAATGAATTAGAAATCATAATACAAATAAATTAAAGTTTATAAATTTTATGAGTTTATGGAAACAGAACATTTTAAAAAATTAACTTTTTCATCATATACATATATGCATCCAACTAACTCTTATCTTAAGATTTTGAATTAAAAATAATATCAATCCTATATAAAAGTTTAACTTATACTTTATTGATGTCAATTTCTTCCATATATTCTCCTCAAAAAAATCTATCACTAATCAATAATTGTCCTAATAAAGAATTTTGATTAAACTCTAATCCACACTCTTTTTCTCTCTCTACATATCAATCTATCTATCTATATATATTATAAGATATAAAAAAATGAATAATTATATGATTGGTATGAGAAATCATTTAGTAATAATCAAAGGATGGAATGAGATAGAAAGAGAGTGACTTTTTGAAAGGAAGGGTTGCATGTTAGAATAGGAATGCTTTATTCTTTTTTTAACATAAAAAAACAAATCTTTTTATTTAATACATTCTTTTTAAGCAAGGGTAGCTCTTCCCTTATTCTCTGCACTTTAGAGGAGGTAGCAGCAGCTATTGCCAAAGCCTTTCACATCTTCATTTCCTCTTGAATCATATTCATCCCTCTTTGCATCATCGAATTTGTTCTTCACAATTTCTTTAGCTGATCTTCTCATCACACACACAGAGAAAGAGAGAGAGAGATGGAAAGAATGTTCCCTCCTAAGAAGCCTTCAACTATGAATTCCCATGACAGACCCATGTGTGTTCAAGGTGACTCAGGGCTTGTCCTCACCACAGACCCTAAGCCACGTCTTCGTTGGACTGTTGAACTGCATGAACGCTTTGTTGATGCTGTTGCTCAGCTTGGAGGACCTGATAGTACTATTCTCAACACCCCTTTTGATTCTTTTCTCTCTTTTCCTGCAACCTATCTTCTTTGCATTCATGTCCCAATTTCTACTTCCAATTCATACTATAATCATATTAACTACTGTCACAACTTTCTCCAACTTTACTCTTCATATATAATGAAGATTGCTGGTGTAACAAGCTTTTATACATGGTGGAATCAAACAAAGATTTTCTATTTGTATATAGACATGTTATTTTTAAATCTTTCATGTTAGATATCACGATACAACTTGGTATCTTAGCTAGGTTGATACGTTGTATATAGATATGTTTACTCAGTGAGTCTCTTTTTCATATTAGACATCACTATACAACTTGACATTTCAGTTAGGCTGATACGTTGTTTACTGAGTTACTCTCTTTTGTGTTGTGTGATTTGCAGAGGCCACTCCTAAGACAATCATGAGGGTTATGGGTGTGAAGGGTCTCACCCTTTACCACCTAAAGAGCCACCTTCAGGTTTTGAACACAAGCCTTGTTCAATTCCACAGCACTTTTGCTTTCATTTAGAACACTTTTGTGACACTGGATTTCTCTGGCTATCTTGTTGCATCTCTTTTTTCCTTTTTCCCTTTTCCTTTATGCTAATTTGTTCTTTGAAATTCGTAGAAATTCAGACTTGGAAAGCAGCCCCACAAGGATTTCAATGAACACTCTATTAAGGATGGCATGAGAGGTGTTGCTTACTCTTTTTCTAGCTTATCACTTTCATTGAGTTTCTTCTGCTATACTCATAACATCTTTTTATACTTGCAGCTTCTGCTTTAGAACTTCAGAGAAACATTGGCTCCTCTTCTGCCATGATTGGTCGCAACATGAACGAGTATGCTTACTTCACACTTCTATTATTTCAAGAGAATTGGTTTTCCACCATCTTCTCTATTATTTCAATGTCCTTATAATTTTTGTTTGTTTATTAATACATTATGTGTGTGTTTATGTAGAAGAAAAAGCAGTTCTTATATGCAGATTGTTTCTACAAAATAACATGCATTAATTTTTTCTTTTGTTTTTTTAATTGGGTTTTTGGATGCAATACATAGGATGCAAATGGAAGTGCAGAGAAGACTGCATGAACAATTAGAGGTAAAACATGACTGTTTAATTGTGTGCTTGTTTTACTTTATCATAAATCATTTTTAAAAAAAGTGAGCATATATAATTATATCACATTCTCATATTTGTATTATATATTAGTTTTTAAAACATTTTCTCGAAAAATATACTCATTCTTGTTTAATTTCTTACTATCACATGAAAGGTAAGTATCTTACATTTTCATAAGAATAAAAATTACTTCCCCCAATGATTATGTTCATTTTTTTTTCTTTCTCACACTTTTTAAATAAATTTTAGATTTTTCTTAAAAATTAGCTAAAGCTGTTCAACAGGATAATGTTCTTATAGTATTAATGTTGAATGTAATATTTAAACTTTGAAAAACCAAGGATTTGAACACACTTAATGTATTCAACCTAAGGTTTGATCAATTTAGACAAATTTGAGTTCTAAATAGGTTTTACTTTTCAATTAGTTTGAAGAGAAAAATATTAAACCTTGAAATAAGCTTATATTTCTAAGTTTGTGATAACATGTTTTTTTTTATCAGTAAGAAAAAAATAAATAAATTTGAATCACTTCCAGTATGATCTAACCTTATACATCTTGAACATCTAACATTTAATTCAACACAATAAAAGCGATATTTTCTCACAAATAACTAAACAAACACCTGACCAACTTAAAATAAATCACTTATTTTTCATCGAAAACGTGCAAACTATTGATGAAGACACCTTCAATTGAGCCATAACAGGTTTAACATAGGTTTATGAATTGTGATCAGGTTCAGAAAAACCTTCAGCTGAGGATTGAGGCTCAAGGAAAGTACATGCAGAGCATATTGGAGAAGGCTTATCACACACTTGCAGGTGAAAACATGGGCACAAGCATGAAGGGTATGGGAGGAGCTCAAGGAAGCAGTGAGATGGGGGTGATGAAAGACTTTTGTCCTATGAACTACCCTTCTTTTCAAGATCTTAACTTGTATGGTGGTGGTGGTGGTGAGCAACTTGAAGGGTTTATGGGATCAAACAATGAGGGTGTGTTTGAGGGAAAGAAGAGGCTTTACCCCTACAGTGGAAGTGGGAAGAGTCCATTGATCTGGTGTGATGATCTCAGGCTTCAAGATCTGGGAACAACTTCATCATGCATTAGCCCTGAAGAGGACCCTTTCAAAGGTGATCATCACCATCATCATCATCACAACAAGGTTCAGATTTCACCACCATCAATGGATAGTGATCCCATGTCAGAGATCTATGACACAAAGCCATTGATGGTACTCCATGGAGAAAGTGTAGGTAATCACAAGAAATTTGATGCTTCTTTGAAGCTAGAAAGGCCATCACCACAAAGATCACCACTTCAACCAGAAAGGAATAATAGTCCTATGATCAATGCTACTTCCATCACACAAGGTACAATCACCCTTTTGGATCATAATCATATATAATTAAGGTTTAATTTCTTATTTACTCCACAAGTTTTACTTTTTAATTATGCATTTATTATAGTATCACATGCATTTTAGTTTTTTTTAGTTCTCATAAGTACAATTTTAATATTTTGGTTTATATGGTTTGTTTAATTTGTTCAATTTAATCATTTTATTAATAAAATACTTAATTAATCAAGTGTTTTAGTTTTTAAAATATAATAATTTGATCTTTTAAGATTTGATTAAGCCTCTCTTTTAATGAAACATTATTGCATTTTAAAATTAATTAAAAATTGATAAACTTTTTTTTATTAATAATAAGAGCAAATTAAGTAAAATATCTAAATAATAAGACTAGAAAAGAGACTTATTTATTATGTGACGTTTTAATTCATAAAGAGATTACAAATAATATGAATTAGAATTAAAAGAGATAACTTTTTTTTTGGTTTATATAGTTAAAAATAATTTATTTTAGTTTATATGTATAATTTCATTTTTATTTAGTATACATATATATAGTTTCAATTTCTTTTAATTTATGCACTTATCAATTTCAATCTCTTTTAGTTCTTACATGTCCAAATTTATAACTAAAAAGAGAGAATAAAAATATCATATATAAGAACGAAAATGATTTTAAGTAATACAAATAAAAGGTAAAACTTGTTTAAATATATAAATAAAATTAATAATCTAAGGTGAAATAAACCTTCAAATTAATCTCATTTAAATGAATAGTTCTTTTTTTATGCCCAAAATTTAATTAATAGATTAATTTAGTTATGAGAGTAATTTATTACTTTTAATTAATGGTATTGACATATAATTATTCTAGTGGTAGATATATTGATATAATTGTATCAAAATGAATCTGTCTACCTAATATAATAGTAACAAAAATAACTTGTCATACTTTAGATTAACATATTTATTAAATTATTGATATAAAAAAAATGAAAAAAAAATGGAGAGATACCAAAATCTTACTTAATCCTTAACCAATAATTTCCTTACTTATGTAATTAACTACAAGTTGGTATGCAATGTAGGGTTTTGAATTGGTTGTTAGAGATGAGCAGTTGATACAAAGGTTACTTCCTCCAAAGAGCTATTGTTTATATAAAGCCTTTGCATGGCAAACAAAAGTCTCATTATATTGTACTTCAAGAAGAACTTTCTCCTATATGTTCTTAAATCTAACATTGTACAATTTTGGTGGATGATTTAATATTGAATTTTGTTAACATTAATTATATATTAATTGGTGTGCATGTATATACATATAATTAATTAAAATAGTTTTTAAAATTTAATATAAGAGATTTTTTACAAATTAGTTTATGTAGAAATTAAATTAATTTTTTTTAAAGTTCTCCAACACACACCCATCACGTCGAGAATGACAACTCGTGCATAGGACTATATATCTATTGGTGGTCTGATAACGGTCTGCTAATTAGTGACCTAATAAATCCAACAAATTCTTACTAGGATATGTTCTAAATGATTTCGATACCATGTTAAGAAGTTCCCTTTAAGCCTAACTCAACCTTATAAAATCGGCTTATAAGGTGAGGTTTGCATTAGGAGTGACAATGTCGGGTGGGCCATGCGGGCTGGATGGCGGTCCGTTACTAAAAAGCGCGGAACGAACTCACTAATTTAACCCGCTGACCAGCTTAGGCCCGCCCTGCATAACCTGCAGCCCACACAGGCCAAAGCTGGACGGGGCGGGTTGGCCCGATGGTTCGCTGGCCCGCATAAATAAATAAAAAAAGTATGTTTTATTTTAATCATCTAAAGAAGTTAATATTAAAAATAAGAGTGAATTTAGTTTTAAGTAAAGTTTTACATTTAAAATTTGTTAATAGAAAATAATATAAAGAAGAGATTTCATTAAAATATTTTATAGCAAAACTTTGATAAAATACTCTATTACATTTACATACATATAGAAGGAAAATATATGTAAAACAAAACTTTAATTATTTTTAATCAAACCTTCTAACAACCCTCGTACTTGAATACCTTTATAAGTTTTTTTTTATCTTAATTGAAAGAACTAAAACAAGGATGAAACTTTATTTTTTCAGTAGCAGAAATATTCTTTTATAATTAAGTTTTAATTTTTAAAAAAATGTTTTTCTTATGCTTATGTTTTTCAGTAGCAGAAATATTCTTTTTAACAAGGACCAGCCCGCGAGCTACCTCTTACGTGGGACGGACTACTAAAATGCGTCTGCACTCCTTGTAAAGTACGAGCCAACCCGACCCGTATTTTGCGGGTTAAACGCGGGGCTGGCCTATGTGGGGCAGACCTATACGGGGTGGGTCAACCCGCATTGTTACCCTTAGTTTGCATCCACTTATATACTATGAAATATCTTGATGGTACGGGCCAATCTGACTCGTATTTTGCGGGTTAAACGCGAGGCTGATTTATACGGGACGGAGCTATACGGGGCGGGTCAACCCACATTGTTACCCCTAGTTTGCATCCACTTGTATATTATGAAATATCTTGATCTCTAAAGGATATGGAATCTCCAACATTTTAAGCAATAAAAAATGAAATATATTTGGACAAAATTTCTATAAGAATTAAAAAATGAAGTTTTAAAGTTAAAATCAATTTATATATTAAGTAATTTGTAGAAATTCTCTCATATTTTTTTTTAAAAAAATTTACTTTTGAGTTTGTATATAAACTAATATTAACTTCTAAAAAATATTTTATTTTATTTTTCTTATAAGTATTTGTAAAAAAAATTATTGAATCACATCTCAATATTTTTTTTATATATATTCCAACCCTTTTCTTTTTGAGTGTGAAGAACATTCTTTGCGTCGCTATTAAGCGTTTTCTTCGTGTAGTTTACATATGAATTTAAAGTGAGAGAAAATATAGTGTATCTCTTTTTCAATCGAAGGAATAATTTGATAGAGAAACAACATTCTTTGCGTCACTATTAAGCACTATATTCTTCTAATTTTATTTTCATATCAAATTTCCTCTGCCTCATTTATGTATAGAATAATAACAATAATTTGTTTTACTCTTTTATATTTACTTTTTTTTTCATTTTGATTGTTTTTTTTTTAAATAACAATTTTAGACTAATATAAGATTTTATACATATATTGAAACTTTCAATCAAAGGATTAATTTTCAAAAATTATAATTCAATAAAAGACATTTTATTATATATAAAGTATATATGGTAATAGGTCCTATAAGTTAAAACTACTAATTTTCTATTTGTGACGGATTTTATTGGAGAGTATTTTTTTTCCATCTCTATTTTTGATGATAGTGTTTCCTCTATTTCTTTTTTTTGGGATCTCTTAACTCTCATTACTTTTCTCTGAAAACTAATCTTAACACACTTCTTCAAAATATTTAATATCTCACCACAAGAAATATAAATTTTATGATAAAATATTAATAATAAATATAATTTTTTATTAATTTTTATGTATTCTTTGTGACAATTTTTATATTTATCATAAATATTATTTATAATAAGGACAAAATTCAAAGATGTCACAATAATTATATTAAAAAATTAATAAATAATTACTAAAAAGTGTTATATAAATAAAATTAATTTTCTCATAATAAGAATATAATTAATATAAAATTTAATAAATATTTATAAATTAATGTTTATTTATTATTTGTGACAAACTATTAATCATTGCAATACTAAATTACTTGGATCAATAATAATGCATCACAAATTTGTATTATTTTAAATTTGAATTTATGATTTTTTAAATAATTCAGCATTATTTTTATTTTTTATAATGTAATTAATAATGATAAATATTTTTATATTGTTTACGATTAATTTTTAATTTATCACTAGAAATGATAAAATATATATTTTAGAGATAACTACTCATCAATATAAAATATCATATGATATAATTATTTTTTCAATAAAAATATAAGTAATAACAAATTATTTGATATTTATAAATTAATAATAATCATATAATATTAATTTTCATTATTATTATATAAATAATAATTGTTAAAAAAATAAAAACTTTGATTTACTTTTTTATTTCATGGCCTTCAATTCAAGACTCTACTTCCACTAAGTCATCTTACAATTACAATATTTATTTTTCTAAGACATTAAATTTTCTATCTATTCATATATTTATACTTATATTCATTTAAAATTTAAATTCTTATTTAACATATAAAATTTAAAGCGTCTAACTTTCTCTCTTTCACTCTTTTTCTCTCTTAAAGCAATATTTAATTATAATTGCTATATCATCTTTACCAATATCATTGTTTTCTTTATTGTTAAAGTAATACTTTGATCATCACTTTCTTCATCATCAATAACTTCTTAAGGAATCGTTAAATTTTTGTTCGTTGTGGATTGGGCTATGTAATTTCTATCCAATAAATATTCATGCTTATTATCTGCCACATTAGATATAAATGAGATTGAGTCAATGTGTTCATCTTGACATACCTCATTTATAGATTCCTTCAACGTATCATACTAATCTCATGGTTTTGTTTCCACTATCACTAGCCAATTAGGACCTTTAGTGTCTTTAAAATAATAGACTTGTTGACTTTTCACCACCAAAATTGATGCCAACAACCTCTATCAAATCTCACCACATGATACTTTTGTCTATTTGTGTAGATATCTCATAAAATCCTCTAACTTAATACCTATATGTTTATCATAGTAATATCACTTTAGTTATTACTTTCATCATTCGTAGTAAATTATCTAATAATGGCTAGTGAAAGTTGCAATATACAATAAATCCTCTAAGGGTCTACTGTTTTGTTCATGCTAGACAATTTGATAAACGTATTGAACAAGTAACAATTCTTTTTACTATAATAGTTAAAAAAATCTTTTGAATCATATATATACTATAAGCACGTTCAACCAAAGAGATATTATATAAAAAGAAGATTTTATCAGCCAGTTTTAAAATGATATTAACAGTTTGTTTTTAGGAAACAATATCTCTTTCATAATTATCTCACTTAAACAAATTTTATTAGATGTGATATATTGCGATTATCTATAAATTTTTTTTAAACAGAAACGAATTTTAAAATTGAAAATTTCAAGTACTATGTTTTTAGCATCACGTATTACTTGGAATGAAAAGACTTAAGATTATGTTTTGATTTGTTTTTACTAATCTATATTAGATTATAAATACTTTCAAATTAGTTTCTTAAATAGATTCAAAGTGAAACAAATTTTAAGATTACAAATCCAAGCTTTTTGTTTTGAGCATGTAATACAAAAAAGATAAAGATATTACAAAATCCAAACATAACCAATTCAAGTATCAAATGACAACTTTGAAAAGCTATATAAGGTGAAGAACAAAAGTAAGAGCAAGTCAAGCTATTCAAGTAATATTGCTGAAAATACATGAATTATATTAAGCGTCTAATCAAGTTGTTAGAACATCTAGTATTTTGGATTGGGTGTAAACCATTGTAATTCTTCTTATTGTGAAGTTATACCCATGTGAGTTTTCTTTGTACTTTCTTTGAGAATGTTCTTTGTTTTATTGAGATTTCTTATTCTTAGGGAGAGGTTAAGAAGGTACAACATGGAGAAGAACGAATACTTGTTGTAACTTGGAGAGGTGAGAATACTCGTTATATCCTGGAGAGGTGAGAATACTCATCGTAACCAAGTGTGTTGGTTAGTGAAAACTCTTGAATAGTTTCTTAAGGAGACTAGATGTAACCTGAATTTGGGTGAACCAAAATAAATTATTATATGTTGATCTCTCATTATTCTTGTTCTTTCTCATTCTTTGTTGTTTTCTTTATTCTTCTTGTTAAACGATCTATTAGACGGTCTATCTAGACGATTATGCTATATAGATGATCGGATTAAATAGTCTATTATTAGATAATTTATCTTTATCTGTTGTAAAAAAGAGTCCATGCTCCATTCAACCTTCCTTATAGAATAAATTATACTTACAAACTTAATTCTAACCAACTGGTACCACAAAAAACCACTTCTATCACTAATTTAAAATATGGTCTACCAACTCTTAAAATCATCCAAACAATATATCCAACAATTACTCAAACTCAAATAAACCATTAATTATAAAAAAAAAAAACAACATACAAATTCATATAATCTTAAACCATTCCAAACAATTTCTAAGCAAAGTTCCAACTTCCCTTACCTAGCAGTTGCTTCCTTCCCAAAATAAGAACTCCACACTAAGAGGAAGAAATGGAAACCCTCAAAATCTCCAAAAATCCTAAGTTACACCACCTAAGCAATAATATAATAATAAGAAATTAGTCCAATAAAAAAAACATTCTTAATGATTAAATTTGTAAAAATCACAAATAAAACTACAGAGGAAAATGAAGAAAGGATTTAATGTAATTATATACTTACTTCAAAGCAAATTATATAAACGGATAGGATTGGTTTAGATGAAGTCTCATTCTCCATCTAATTGGTGTGATCTGATAAGAAAAAGGACGACAGCCAACTTTCTAAACATAGAGAGAATACAAAGAAAAAATATATAAAAAATGATAGATTTTTAAAATTATTAGTAAATAAATAATTAAAGTTCTAATTTATATTCTTAAACATAATTTAAAATTTTGACATTTATTCTTTTAAAACCATCTCTTAAAAAAAACACCATATATTACAAAAAAAAATATTAATAGTTTACATTACAAGAAAAATATTTTAATGGAGATTATTTAGCGGAGGTTAATATAATCCTAGGAATTGATTTAATTAATGGAGGCTTTTTTTAACTTTCATTAAGTTTAAAAAGGTTATTCTAAAACCTCGACAAAATAACATAGGTTTTTTTAACTTTCGTTGAATTTCAAAATTTAAATGTTTATTTTTAACCTTTGTTAAATTCTAAATGTTTATTTTAAAATCTTAGCAAAATAACGGAGGTTTTTTTAACCTTTGTTAAATTCCAAAAGTTTATTTTACGAGGTTTTTAAACTCATGGTATTTAACAGAGGTTCTGAAAGACTTTTCCTGAAATATAAAAAAACCCTCGAGAAACATGTTCCTCATAAATGATTTAGCGGGGAACTACGATCCTGAGTAAATGACTTAATAGAGTTTTTAACCTTTAATAATGTAAAAACAAATTCCACTAAAACCATTTTTTCTTGTAGTAGTGTTAAAGTATAGTACTAGTTAATTACAAAGAGTTTGAAGATAAATTAATATTTAATATTACTAAAAGACTTAATTAAATTTTAATTCTTTCATAAACTTAGATATTTTCAATTGAATTTCTAATCATTTTTTTATTCTATTGAATATTTAATTTTTTTTTACATATTTCAATGTTGTCATTTAATTTATTTTTCTTTATTTTTTTTAATATCATTTTGTATTATTCACAAAATCTCTTATTTCGGAGATAAATAAGCAAAATAATATGAAAAAATAATCGTATTATCTAATTAACGAATAAATTAAATTATATGAACTATATTAGACAATATAAAAATTGAGTATCTAGTAGACAAAAAAAAAATGTAATAAAAACTCAATTAAAAATACTCAAAAATTTATAAAAGTACTTAGAACTTAATTAATTCTTATTAAATTATCTAACACTTTTTTGTATTTTGAATAAAAAATAAAGATAAGTTTGACCTTCATTAATGAAAAAGTTGGAAGATAGAAGAATCAATTTTGTGTTACTCTAAGTGATTTTTAAGCCAAGAGGTACACCATTGATCATATTCTTTTGCATGAAGTTCCTAGAAGATGATGGTTGAGGCAGACAAAGAGTATCTATCTTTAACTCTCCCTTTTAACTCCTTTTCTCTCTTATATTCCTTTCGAATAACATAATTTTTCTCCCCACTTTACCAATTATATGTTCACAGTATAATTCAATTATTTACCTAAAAAGGAATAATTATACATTTTCTCTAAAAAATTTACGTTTTTTCTTCTTCTGAAAAAAAAAGTTACTTTTATTTTAGAATATATTTGGACAAATCACAAGTACTTCAACAAAAAAATTTGTCTCTTAAAACTAGTGTTTTCATAAGTTAATTTTAAATTTTAATTTTTTTTTCTATTATTATTTTTAATTTATACATAAATTAATTTTGATTTATAGAGATAACAAATTCTTTTTTTTTTCAAGTATTTATATGGATGAGTTAGTTCAAATACACCGTAAATTTATTTATGTAGGAATTAGTCGATTTGTAAAATATATGATAAGAACTAATGATACGTATTTTCAAGAAAAAAATACCTTTTTCAGTAAAAAAAATAAAAAATTATAAAAAACTAAAAGTCAGTTTTTTTTTGAAAGGGAACAACTTCGAATATATTTAGCAAAAAAAAATGTATACTTATACGTAAATGTAGAAAATCTGCACGATTATTTCACGACTACAATTGTCATCACATTTTTATAATTTTTCACAAATGCAATAAAAAACGTAGTTTAAATAACATGGTTCTCAAAGAAACATGTAGTATAAAACTGTGGCATGGATATTCATTAGTTGTTGACTAAATTAAAACAAATAAAGACATTTTATTACAATTTAAATATATATATATATATATATATATAATTTGGTATGTTTAATTAAAATATTTTAAATTATTGATTTAATAATGAACTACATGCTACAAACCACAAATTAGTTCTATTAATTTTTTAAAGTTTATTGAGCTAGTTTACTCGAATTGGATGTAACACTACAAGAAAATAATCAAATATAAACTAATTTTTAGATACTAAAATAATTAGTTGCAATAGTAATTAAATTAGAGACTATTTTATAAATTAAAAAAAAATGATTTCTAAATTAATTTATATTATTGTTAAATGATTTTTAAATTGATATCTTAATTTAGTTACTATAACAACTAATTATTTTTTGTCTCTAAAATTGGTTTTTATTTTATTATTTTTTTTAAGTGTAATTAAGAAAAAAAAATGAAAAGATGAAAAAAAGAAGAGAATATGGAGAATGAGAGTGACGAGTCGTATAGAATTGTAACGAAGATGTGAGGAACCTTTAATAAGATCCATTCTATGGTTCACCTAAGAACCTAAGAGGAGCAAAAGCTAGAATAGGATTCCTCAAAATTTGACTTATTAAAATATTTTTTTTTCTAAAATTAGTAAATTTTATTTTAGTATTTATACTTTTTTTTTAAAGAGTTAAAATTTTTATTTTGCGCCTTTAAAAAGTAATTAAATATAAATTAATTTTAAAGAAAAAATAGATACTTATTATACGGACTAAATTAGATAATATTTTAGAGACTAAAAAAATTATTGATATTTAAAGTAATTTTTATTATTAATAAGTAATTTTTAAATCATATCTAATTAGCTATCAATATTTTAACTACCAATTTTATAATATAAAACCTTGATAGTTAGAATCTCTAAAGTTAATTATATACTAATTTAAAAATTATTTATTAATAATAGAAATTATTTAGAAATTAATAATTTTTTTTTCTCTAAAATAGTATCTAATTTAGTCAATGTATTAATTAATTATTTTTTGTCTCTAAAATTAGTTTTTATTTAATAATTTTCTAGTAGTGATTATAAGAGATATTTTAACTAATTATGTGTTCAAGAACAACAATAATAGGAAGACTCAATGTTTTAATAAAGATAAATTTTAAGTAGATAAAAAAAATTGTAAATAAGTTATAAGCATTTCTTTTTTTATTTTAGTAGAAAATTTATCTATTTAAAACTTAGTCTCTAAAACCTCTAACTTTTAAAGATAACCAAAACATTGTTGTATTGATAAAATACATATGAGAAGGTAGCACGTCGGATAATTAAGTTTAGACTCTTCGTCTGAATAAGTAATTAATTTCTTATTTAAGGATTCAACATTTTTCCTTCTTTTCTTTGGATGTTTGGTTAAGAGAAGATATATATAGGATTTGATTATTGGATTATCAAATATATTGTAGAAAATTCTAAAATTGCATAAGGAAAGATTATACTTATAAATAGATTATGCTTATTTAGATTCTAAATTTGGTAGCAATTTTTTTACTACAAGAAAACAAGAATCTAGAGTGAGTCAAAAACAGATGCAAAAACCTTGGAAGCAATAGCGTGGGCCAGTGAGTTGGACGCAGGTTGCGTGGGCCAAGCCCACGCAAAATGGACGACACATATGCGTCGAATTTTGCGTGGGCCAAGGCCGACGCATAAAGGATGAAAAAAAAATTCATATGTAATGCAAATTTAATATTAGCCGCAAACTCGGGTGGGTGAGACTCAAACCCAAGTCCTCTTAGTGACAAAGAAACTTTAACTACTTCACCAAACAAATTCTTTTGTCATTATATGATTTGTATTATACTTATTATTATTATTAATGTGGGGAACGTGAAACATGCGTGGGTCGCGACCGACGCAAACTGATTTTTTTTAAAAGAAAAATTAAATCCACAAGTGCGTCCGTTTTGCGTCGAATGCTATTTTGCGTGGGTTTTGCATCATTTTAGCCGACGATATTAGCGTCCGTTGCTGACCCACGCAAATATTTGGAAGCTAATAGCTTGTTTTCTTGTAGTGTTTTGTCTCTAAAATTAGTTTTTATTTCATGATTTTTTTTTTTTTAAAGTATCTATTGAAATATGAATATCCATGGGTGTGCTTTGTTGTTGGAAATCTAAGTGCATTTTTAGTAATTACATGATGTGTGCTAAGATGGTGATTTTTGCTGAATTATGGGGTTTCAATGTAAGAAGAAAGGGATAATTGGTAGTGTTTTGATATATGTTACATGTGTTCTTTTGTAAAATCTATTTCTAAAATGATATTTGTTGGAAATCCCACATCGACTAGAGATTAGAGCCTTTCATAATATATAAGTGGGTGCAAACCTCACCTCATTGAGCTGGTTTTATGAGGTTGAGTTAAGTTTAAAGCCCACTTCTTAACATGGTATCAGATCCATTTCGAGTCTTTGTTGGGTTTATCAGACCACCCGCCATCGGGCCGTTATCGGACCACCCATAACATATATCTCCACGCACGAGTTGGTAGCCTCGACGTGAGGGGGTGTGTTGGAAATCCCACATCGACTAGAGATTAGAGTCTTTCATAGTATATAAGTGGGTGCAAACCTCACCTCATTGAGCCGGTTTTATGAGGTTGAGTTAGGCTTAAAGCCTACTTCTTAACATGATATCAGAGCTGTTTCTTTAGTACTTTAGTACTCGAATTGCGGCATCCCAATGAGGTTTCCGTGGATCCTGTATATATTGACTTAGGGTCTGAACCGAAAATGCTATGTCAGGCCGAGTAACCGTGAGGTATATCAGTCGTCCCACGAGTCACCTATATTTGACTGGATCCTTTAATAACTCTCCATCGTCTGGTGTGAGTTTTAGGTATTGTTCCATTGGAAATTTGTCTGGACGAGCACCTGTGAGTCCCGTATCCTGCAAAATATCAAGCGC
>Ga0123342_1003391_pt1 | contig 25605 bp, 17 predicted proteins | sample Turbeawhitnodule_FD_89960 | JGI IMG/M metagenome (GOLD analysis project Ga0123342, IMG submission 89960) | Root nodule microbial communities of legume samples collected from Mexico - Turtle bean Mexico white nodule | ecosystem: Host-associated > Plants > Roots > Nodule | place: Mexico: Nepantla... | reverse complement strand
GTTGATGAAGCTGAGATGCTTCTGCTGCTAATCTAGCTGTTTCTAATTGATGAAGGGCGGCCTGATGCTGTTGTGCCATAGTAGCACTCTGTTGTTGCAAGGCTGTTGCCATCATCTCTATTGTCCGAGCTAAGTTGGGCATATCTACTGGTGGAGGAGGAGTAGGTGGTCTACGTGCCATCTTCTAAGCACATAAAGAATTGGGATAGAAATTACTAAAATTTTCCAACTACATCTTTAAGACAAATTAACTTCAAAGAAATAATCATACGAAACAAGTAAAAACCAATCAAAACTTATCTTTGAAATGTACTTTAGCTATTTAGAATTAAGATAGAAAATCATCTTGATCTAGTCATGAGTGTGCACCCTCACCACTATATCAAGATTCTTTTCATTCTTAATACTTTCATCTTTATTCATAACAATTAATTTGACTCGAACGCAAATAAGATTTCAAGAAAAACAATTTTGTCAAACATCTTATTGGAAACTTTTAACTAAGTGTTAAAGCTAAACTTAAACAAAAATCTACACGAAGGAGAAACACAATAAACCCACTACCTCAGGTTATCCTAAGGATGAACTGCTCTGATACCATTAAATGTAACACCCCATAATTTACATATAACTATTACAATAAAAGTCCTACTAGTTTCTATACAAACTTGGAGTTTTTCAAAACATTCCTAATACATGATTAGGATTTATAGAAATACAAGTATTTACATATCCATAGCTCAAAATAAAACTCTTAAACCTCTAGGACTCTCCTGCACTTGTATGGTCATCTACTCGTGTACATAGTACAGTCATCGCAGTTCAAACACAACAAGAAAAGCAAGGGTAAGCTAGTGAAAATAGAATTTTATAATATACACAATTAAATCAAAAGAGAAAACCAAGTTACATGATTAATTTCTCAAATTATTCAATCCTTTTCAAATCTCAACAATAAAACAATCACATAAATCTCACATGGATCTACACATCCAGAATATTCAACAAACAACGTCTTCCGGAAGACCCGTATTAAGTAAGTGCTACCAGAGACTAACACCTGATCCAAAGATTACCAGCGAATCCAACAGAAAGGATCAGGGTAAGTTCAATACAACTTAAGTCGTGCATCTCATGTGTCACGGTGTGCATGAACTCCCCTATCAGCTTCTCACCACCTGATATATTAGTCCATGTGACTTAGATCATCAGTGAAGTTCGGAGATCTCTGTTACCACATAGGCATCAATACTTAATACACAGCAAACATCAGTCCATACATTATCCCAAATGTATGAATTCAATTCCACATCATTTCATCATACAATATCATTCCAAACACGATCCACAATATTCAAAAGCTTAATTAACATAAAAAAAACAACAGTTAAAAATTAAACCATCAAATTCTAATATTTTTATAAATTTTAAATAATATATAAACAAACAACACAATATATACACACACAATATCCTTGCAAGAGAAATTGAATATTGGGACCACGTCCCTTCCACATTCAGATCTTCTATCCTAGGGTGCTATTAAAAATTAAATTTAGCTTCTCTTACCTCAATTGTTTGCTTTCCAAGCAACTTTTAGAATTTTATTCCCCACAGTCTGGATAAGCTTCGAGATTTACAGGCCTAATGCAAATTATCCAAATAGAACAAAAATTCAGTATATAATAGAATAAGATGAGACGATTAAACTTCTCAACTGATCCCACCAAAATTAATGACAAAATTCTAAGAAAAAATAGAGAACAAAGGATCTTTAGAGTAAAAATGAACTTACTCTGTTTAAAAATCTGATCGGGTAGAAATGTTCCTTAACTCATTAGTTACAACGTGGTCCAATCAGATTCTAAAATAGATGAAGATTGGAAGAGAAAATTAAGAGAAGGGAAAAAAAATATGAGGAGAGAAATGGAGATAAGAAAGAAGAAAAAATTGCATGCAGGGCTTTTGTTTCTATTTTTAAAAAAGTGCCGTTACATAACCCATCAAGTTCATGTTTTCCAGTCAGAAATGACAAGATGAAGATGAAGAGTCTAGGTGGAGGCATTGTTTTCTTCTGCATCAGAAACCCATCAAAATTTCTGCATCCACATCTCATAAATAACACAAACCTTCAGAATTTTGCAGGATGGTAGGCCTCAACACATCAGAAAAGCAACCAAATAATTAACCAATAATGACACTATACAGTTCTTTTTTGTTTTTTCAAATTCCACCTTAATAACTTGTAAGACAACTCAGTCTTTTCAGAATCATGATGATGTGACAAGAAATCACTAATTCCTTTATATAATAATAATAAATTCATATAATACTTTTTATAAAAAATATTACTTTAACAATTATATACTCAAATAAGATATTTTACATGTGATGTCTACAATCAAATATGTATATGTCGGTTACATAATGTAAAATTTTTAGAATATTTATTTTTTATATAAAATTTATATTTTAGTAAAAGAAGTTCTTCTAAATTATAATTTGATATAGGGTTATCAATATAACATTGTTCCTTCCTCATATTATTATTACTTTTTATTACATTAATTGTTTTATATGTTTTATTCTTTTGTAATTTATGAAATTTGAACATTCTTCTTTCGTAAAATATATATTAATAAAGTGTTTAATTTAAAAAAATTTGTTGAATTTTTGAGAATTATAACACGATTCTAATATAATTTAATAATTTTTTTTTTAATTTTTTAAAAATTTAAATATAAATTTTTATTATGATTATAAAATTATGGAATAAATCTCTAAATAAAAAAAAATATCTTTCTTTATACATATTAATTTATAATTTATAATATATATAAATCTATATTTTCATATCTTATATTTTAAAAATTATACCTATTTTCGTTGGATTTTTCGATATAACCCTTTGTATAAATACAATGTCTCTAATGAGAAATGACTCATTAATTTTCTTTTGTTGTCCTGTAGTATAACTTTTTGTGTAAAATTTGTATGTCAATAATTGAATTCAATGTCTTTAATGACTAAAGGACCATTGTCTGAGAGGCCATGTACAGAGACAGAAGCAGAGGTAGGGAAAGAGGGAAATGCAAACCTAGCTACATAATGAGGACACTAAGAAACCCTCAATTTATATTTAATCTAAATAAATAGGTCTGAACCATGAAAATTAGATTCCTGAAGCAAATATATTAGCTTACTAGGTCCATGTTAAAAGTTTCAAAAGAATTTTAGTACTGTGTTACATTTCCTATTTCTTATTTTAGTAACAATATTACATAAACAACTAAAGAGCCAAAAACATCTAACTATATCTAAGGAATTAGGTTATGTTTGGTTTTTAGGAAGCTCCCAACATCTATTCAAAAAGTAAAATTGAAACAAATATATTGAATAATTTTCACTTGGGGCACGAAAATGGTTATATTTTTTCTTTGGGAAGAGTGAAAGTTGTTTTTTTTTATATATTTTATAATGTTGATTTCTAGATCTACTCATTGTTTTTTTTTTTTATATAAAAGTTTTCATGTTAGGTATTACTATGCAACTTGACATTTCAGTTAGGCTGACACCTCAAGTAACAACCATCATCTGTCATCACATGGAAAAAAATATTATTAAAAAAAATACAAAAAAAGAATTATGAGGAGACAAAACCAAAACTCATATGTTAACAAAAATGATTCATAGGCTAAGAATAGACTAGATAGAAGCCTATTATACCAATGAAATGATTCTCTGTAAATAAATTTTAAATTAGCCAACTTATCATCACACGTATTCCATTTACGAAAAATATGAGTAACTCTAAACCTGATTTTCCCTTAATAATTAAGACAAGTATTCTATCGATTACAAAACATCTACGGAATATTAGTCCTAATAGTAAATGCAACATAAAGATCTACTCATTGTTTTCTAATAACAATTTTAAATATTTTTTTACTATGAAAATTCAAAATTAAAAAAAAAACTCCATGAAAATGTTTATAGAATTATCTAAAATCATTTTCTATTTTACTCAACAAAATAATTTCAAAATTAGTTTTGTTCGAAAGTAGACTAATAAATCTTTGAAAGAGATTTAGTAGTAATTGTTAAAACTTTCTAAAAATCAAGGTGTTAGGAATCTTAGTTAATACTTTTTTTTTTGTGATAAAAAGTTCAAATCATGTTGTGTAACTTCAATGAATTAACTAGAAAATAACTTTTTCACATAATTGTTTTGATTCCATTAAGAATAAAGAATCAGAAACAACTAAAAGAAATATTGATTCTTTAGTCTAATCCTTCATTAGTTTAAACACATAGAACGAACAAAGTGAAATATTTTTATTCTTATGTTAATTTACGTGATGTTTGTATGTATTATGTTTAATCATTATTATTTTTATTAGTAATGAAAAATATAATAAATAGGAGTATTGGCAAGATATTGGTGAAATATTTCAATCTTATTAAAAAAATAAAATAAAAATGTATCTAATGGTTTGTATCTAAACCATAATAGGCAACAAAGATATATAACAGCTAGTTCTCAGAGATAACTGTGATTATGAGAAGTCTTATGTGAGATTTATTTTTGTAAAATGTGTTTTGGTTTATCTTTCTAAAACTATTGTGTGGATCACAGATTTAAAATTCAGGAAGGAAAACTCTATAAAATTAAAGAAATTAATTTAGACCATTCTCTTATTTTTAAGAGTTGAGGTTTGGATAGTCAAAATTATGTTGTAGCTGAACTAATATATAGAAAATTAAAATTAATAGGTTGTTTTAATGTTTTACTTCAATGTTATTATTCTTTATCAATAAAAAGAAAAGAAATGAAAAGCTAATTATAAAGACAATTCTCTATTTTGGTGTGAATAATTTAGATAAATTTTAATTATTAGTGTGAATAATTTAGATAAATTTTAATTCTTCTCTTTTAAGTAGATTAATATTCAAAATAGGCTTTAAAAACACTAAAAATGTTTAAGAACAAGGAATTAAAAGCGTTAGAAGTTGATATATTCCTATGCTAAAAGTTTAGACCACGTGACATAATTTCAATAGATTAAATATATCAATTAAAAAAAATAATGTGTTCCAAACTTTCGTTTGCAAAATATAATAAAAAATACATAGTACTATATATATTATACACAGTAATGTGTAATTAAAGATCGACTTATGTTTGCTGAAATGAAAAAAAATAAAATTAATGATTTGTAAGTTACTTTATATATATATATATATATTTTTTTTTTTTTTGCATACGAGTCTTTTTTTACTTTTTTGTGTTTTTCCTAACTCAATGAACACATATATTAATTTTGTATGCAGTATTGAAATTATGATTGATTAGACTAACTTATTTCCACAGTAAGAATCAAACATAAATGACTGCATAACTCATCCTATTGTTTAACCATTTTTTAACTCATAATCTAATACTTAATTTTGGTTAACCTTAATTATATATATATATATATATATTTTATCAGCAACAACGAAAAAAAAAACTAAAATAGAACATTTGTGCATGAAACTGCACAATTAAACAAACAGAAAAGTATCAAAATCCTTTATATCATCTAGGGTCTCACAACTATAAACATACCAAATAATCTCTCATAGATATAATTCCAAAAACCAAACATTGTTGACTCTATATAAGTACATCTTCTTAAACAATACATATTTCTTAAACTGTTATATATATCAGTAATATGTATATCAGTAAAATTAACATTTTGGTCTGTATACAACTTGTGATTCATGTATGAAAAAAAGAGTATAAAACTAAAATTTGAAACAAATAAACAAGATTGTAGAGTGGTATAAGTTGTAAATATATCACTTAGTAGCATTAGGAAATTCCCTGCACATACAGGTATAATATATATAAAAAAAAAAGGTGAAGATCCATGTGTAGGTGTGAAGGTGAAAATGTAGTAGAGACAAAAATGAGTACAGTGGATATGCAGCAGAGAGAGAAGGTGTGGTTGGACAGCATAATAGACAGAGAAAAGGGTAAGGATAAGCTGAGAGGGAGAGAGGGGCAGTTTGGATTGAGAATTAGTGTGAAAGGCACCACACATGAGGAGACCAATAAATGAATGAGAAGAGTAGAAAAAAAGGGTCAATACCTCATAACCCTCATGATCGTTACGTCCTTTTTCTTCCTCTACTCCCCAAAAATATACCAGAATTCCACGTTTCCTTCTCTTCTTCCACACCCCCTCTTTCTACTTTTCTTTTCATTTCATAATTTCCCTCTCTCACCTTCACTTTTGTTCCATGTTACACCAACACCACACCAATCTCTCTATATCAACCAACTCATTTTCCAACATCAAGTTCACTGCTTTATTACCATCCATCTATACCATCTATATCAATTTCTCTACTTTTCATTTCAACTAGCTAGGACTTACCATCTTTCTATCTGGTCCACCCTCTCTTCATCACAAACCTCCTTGCATGCTACCTCTACTCTTTACACTACACTCACACTCTTACTTCATTTTCTATGTTTTTGCTTTTTTCAACTTCAACACCATTCTAGTATGCTAGCTCTATCATTTCAATTCCCATTGCCGAGTGACAAGGTGTGATAGAGACAGATAAATACATCTATTTAAAGCACTCCCACTTTATAGATATAACACACCCCTTTCATTGTTTTAGCATATATTCTCTTTCATTAGTTCTAATCTTATATGTACATAAGCTGATAAAGCTACAGTACCTAGTAGCTTCATTCTGTGCTATTTATAACCTTTTTCTACCATCACCCTTGTGACCACACAAAAGGGAGAGACCAAAAACCCTACCCTTTTTCCTCTCATTGCCTCTACCAAAATGTGGATGGTGGGTGACAATGAAGGTGGTGACTTCAACATGGTTGATCATTCTTTCAGTGGAAGGAAACTCATGCCTCTCATGCCAAGGTCAATCACTTCTCTCAACACTGCACCACCAACAACCACTCTTAGCTTAACTCACCCTCATGGCAATCATTTCCCTTCACAGTATGATTATCACCATCTTGGTATTTACATAATCTCTTCCCCTCTAGTTTCTGTTAATGTGCATTTGTTGTGTTCTTCCTTTTCTAATGTCTTATTTTTATCAGAACAAAACAAGAGAGAGCAGTTCAATGGTACAGCACCCGCTGTGGTGAGTTCAAGGTGGAATCCAACCCGAGAGCAACTAAGAGCCCTTGAAGAGTTGTATAGAAGAGGAACAAGGACACCATCTGCTGAGCAAATCCAACATATCACTGCACAACTTAGAAGATTTGGTAACATAGAAGGGAAGAATGTGTTCTATTGGTTTCAGAATCACAAAGCCAGGGAGAGGCAAAAGCGTCGCCGCCAAATGGAATCGGATGCCGAAACTCCTGAGAAGAAAGATTCAGGTGACATGACACCCTCATACCATTCTCAATTAATCCATAATCATTTATTCATAATTATGCAGTTTTGTTTATTGAGATCTGTATTAATTATATGTGTAGATTTTTCTTTTTCTTGTTCTGATTGTTTGCTTATGTCAAGTTGTGTTGTTCTGTTTTTCTCTTTGTCGACAGCTGCAAGTAGGACCGAGTTTGAAGTTAAACAGACAAAAAATTGGACACCTTCAACAAACTGCAGTACTATTGCAGAGGTCTAATAATATTCCATATATGCCTAATATCATGCTTCTGCTATATGTATTTGTCTTGTTCATGGACTAGTTTATAGTATCTACTCTAGCCTTTTGTTTGTTTGTTTTTTAACTTGGGATTTGCTTAATGGTCAAAAGTTGATAATCATATCCACTAAGTGGTGATTATTAGCATATGATTACTAGAGATCAAGTAGATGTTGGAAACATGTATATTATGGAAAGATCTGCACTAGGTATAGGGAAAGGACCCAACAAAAGCTTCGTTTGTTGGGAAATGAAAAGGGCCTAAAAGCTGAATTCCTTCCCTTCTGTCGGCTCTGCTCTGTTATGCAACTTAGCTTTGCTTTTGGGTCTTGTGCTCATTCATGATATTTAGGTCAGTAGTTTTAAGGGCATCCCGATATAATATTCTATCCAACTGAGCACCTTTTGTGATGGAAAAGACAACCTTAACCCTACTTTTATTTGACTTCTCTTTAGACCATGCATACACCCTTTAATTGAATGAATAGAAATTTGGGTTATAATACTACTTTTTTATGATAAAGTTCATGTAAAAAACAGTGCAATATATATATATATATAATGTTTTTATTGGCTGTGTCTGTTATATAGATTGTGTCTATACAAGTATTTTTCTAGGAACTTGGAGTGCACAATTGAAATATGTGCTACCCAATACCTTTTTCTCCTTTTGTTTTCTGTTTTTCATTTTTGACATGGAGATAGATAGATAGATGGATGGATAGTGTGGTTTTCAATTTCATGAGTTTGCATGGCTGCAATTCAAATCCACAGGAATCTGTTTCAACACAGAGGACTGCAAAAGCAGAGGCTGTAGAGAGTAGAACAGTTGGATGGCTCCAATTCGATGAAGGGGAATTCCAACAAAGAAGAAACCTTTTGGAGAGGAATGCAACGTGGCATGTGATGCAGTTACCTTGTCCTTCTCCTGCTGCACCTGTCACACACCTCATAAACAGTCCTCCTAATGCCTCTTCAGCTATTACTATGGCCACTACAACAAGCACAGTAACAACAAGAAAAATGGACCCAAACCTCATTAAGACACATGATCTCAGCTTTTTTATTTCACCCCAGAGGGAAAACAGTGTTATCTACTTAAGCAGCAGCAGTAGTACTACTGAAGATGATAACTGTGTGGAGTCTCAAACCCTTCAATTTTTCCCATTAAGGAGTGGTGATGCTAGCAGTGACAACATGAGGGATAAAGAGACAGAGATATCAGCTTCAGCAATGAATTGCAGTAACTTGACCCCAAGCCAGTTTTTTGAGTTCCTTCCTATGAAGGAGTAATATGGGAAACACATGCTATGTTTGTAAAATGATGGGAATGTGTTTTCATGTTGTTGTTTTGTTGGAATATGGCACTGCTTTTATTGTTAGTTGTTAGATGATGTTATGTTTCAAGGAATTGGTGCTGTAATATGACACTGACTTCGAATGAAGGTAATGTATTTTACCTTAAACTGCATTTGGACTATGTTGGTTGAATCAAAAGTTGTGTTATTTACATCTCATCTTAGTATTTGATTTTAAGACATGAAAAGGGCATAAGATGTGACAGACCTGCATGCTGGAACAATTATGATTTTTGTTCTTTTGTTGCATTAATTTAATTCTAGTTGAGTAAGTAATCTTCCAAGTGCAGTTTAAGATAAATGAAGAAATCACATCAATGCAAGAGAAGGGAAACAAGGCAATAAGGGCATTTAAAGTGAAATTCTAGTATTCAATTAATAGATATTCTCAATTTTGAAGCTTAAATATTTATATAAATATAATTAACCTTTAAGTATTTTTTTAAATGTGAAAAGCTAGTGTGAAGGGCACACTTTTCAAGTGCAATTTTCACAAACTTGTTTCAAGAATCATCTAAAAAATAATATATACCCAAACAAGTTTACTGTTTTGTTTCAATAGACAAGTACAACAAAAAAAAGAACCATTTTAAACGTGTCTTTAGATTCTTGTGTATTTCTACCAGTGAAAGTAGAAAAAATGAAAGCAAAACAAATTGCAAATGGTCAAAGTTTGCGGCATAACAAAGAATCCTCAACAAAAATGATCAAGTTTGGGACCACGGTATGTTATTACACAGTTATAAACTCAACTCTTTTTTGAGTGCAAACTGTATTGCTACTTATAAAAAAATATGTTGTTTTTAGCATTTACATGAAAGAAGAGAATGGTATTAAAGAACACATGATGTTTGTCTATGTACAATTTATAACAAACCAACTATAATTAACTATATAAAAAGCATGATAATCAAACTCATAAAATAATTCACTGGTGTATTTTTTTTTTCAAATTATTGAAATAGAGACGATTTTTTGAAAATTACAAATTGAGTATATTACAAGGAAATCATTAATTAGAAATTAAATTTAAAGATAAAAATTTGTTAGTTTCTATATTGATGAATAGTTTCTAAATTGGTATCTAATTAGTTATATTGGAGATCCCACATCGACTAGAGATAAGGACATTTCATAATATATAAATGGGTGCAGACCTCAACCTTATGAGCCAGTTTTATGGGGTTGAGTTAGGCTTAAAGTCCACTTCGTAATATGGTATCAAAGCCATTTTGAGCCTATCCTAGCGAGTATTTGTTGGGCTTATCAGGCCACCCGCTATCGGGCCGTTATCGGACCATCTAAAATATATAGTCCCACGCACGAGCTTCTATCTATCACTCTCGGCGTGAGGGGGTGTGTTAGAGATCATAAGGACATTTCATAATATATAAATGGGTGCAAACCTCAACCTTATGAGCCGGTTTTATCAATTATTTAAAATCTTGTTATCTAATTAGATCCAAATTTAAAAATCATTTATGAATAATAGAAGATACCAATAATTTTTTAGTTTCTATTAAATGATTTTCTAGTAATGATAGAGATTAATCGTGCACTACAAGAAATAATAATATTAGCCTCCCAAAAAATTCACACAAAAAGTAAAAGGGAGATACTAACTGATACTTAGAGTGATTTTAATGTCCCATTAAGTTGACACTAATCCAAAGGTTGCTAATGAATTAGTGGGAAATATGGAAGACACAACTATTTTTTTTATGATTTTAGTGTCTGTTTAAAACTTTTTGTCCACACTATAATTAATATTTAATTTTATGTCTCAATTGTGTAGGATTTGGGGACACTAATAATGTCTCTTACTTGACCTTCACTTTTTTTGACAACTAATTACTCTTATAATGGTGGTAACGTGTCACATTTTATTAAAAAAGTGATTATGACCTATCAAGATGAAATCGTGATAAAGTGACACAATTTTAATGTAATTTTTTATTTGAAGTTAGGTCATGTAGACACAATTCCAAATAGAAAAAAAAACTACTAAAATCATACCGCTTTAACATAAATAAACTCAAATTTGTAATCATATCCTCATTTCTATGATATGGAAGGTAAAATGAAAAAAACCCAGATAATATTGTGAGATCAATGGATGGTAAAACAACAAAGAAATATCATATATTTGAGATGATATTACATTTATTGAATGAAAAAATATATATTATAGTGGTTATGTAAGTGAAGTTAGTATATTTAGAAAGTGATCACGGGTGGTTTTGAAGTGAACAAGGGGCATGCAATTAAAGACTTGTGAAAATGATTGAGCTCATATGTTGAGGGATTCCTCTTCCTCACTTAACTATTAAACCGTACAAGTTGATCAGTCCCTAGTTCTTGCTCACAGCATCAACAGTGTAACAGTGTAGTGTAGCAGGCACTGATCGGTTTTAAAGGTAACTGAACTGAACAAAGCAAAACAATCAGCAAGAGAATCAAGTTCTGCTTTTGGAAACTTAGGGCAAAAAGCTTTTCACTTTTTTACTTCCCACCAAGCCTCATCAGAACAATGCAACTTGAAACTTGAATCATGCATATCCTTTTGCAGAAAAGAAGTATTATTATGTCTAACTCAGTTTCAGTGACAAACTATAACTATGCTGCTTTACTTCCTCTGCATGATACAGAAAAAATGTGTGTATGTATGTATGTATATCTGATAGTATCTAAATATTACTTTCTGTCTGTTTTTCTTTTTTATGAATCAAAACATTTTTTTTTGTATCTGGAAATTTATGATTCACTGAATTCTGAAAATTACAATTTCTAAGAATGTTAATTTTTCTCTGATTCATCATTGAAACTATACTTTTTAGAAAGCAAATAGTTATGTGAATTCTTTAGCACGTTAAATAGTTTAAAGAAGAGTAAGTTTCATTAAAGCATAAAATATTAATTTGAATTTTTTTTTAAAGAGGATGTTGATATAAAAAATATTTTCGTTAAAGATATTTTTTCTATTCTGATTGGTGTCTTGAATTACTAATTTGCATGTCGAAAATTATTAGGAGATCTAGTTCATGAGTAGAGGGACTTTAGTGGTTCAATTGTAATAATTTATTTTATAGTTGCATATGTAAGGAGTTTGGAAGGAATGAGATTAAGTTGATATTTTGTATAAAGGTTGAGGTGTTCCTGAAATAACTCTTATTTATTTATTATTTTTTGTTGATAAAAAAAATCGTTAAAGAGAAAATTGGCAAAAAAAAATTAATAAACATAATTTTTTTTACTGTTATGTTTTAAAATGTACATCAAGCATACAAATATATACTTTTACAACTTTAAATTCATGAGAAATTAAAAATAAATTCTAACAAACACCCCTCAGAAATAATATATTAAGGTATCTCTTGAACTCCACATATTTTGGTAAGTTTAAAGAGGGGATCGATTCCATAAAAAGTGAGATTAGTAAATCGAAATTTACTGAGATGTAAATGGTGTCTTTCGAGTATACTCCTTCTTCTAACAGAGTAATGAATTAATAAATTTTAAAATCAGTGTAAAAATCTAATATTAGATTTTTTTCTTCTTTCTTCATTGATTGTGTCAATGTAGTAAAAATTTCAATAGAAAATTTTGCAAAAGTTTAGATATGAAAAAAAATTTATAATAAATTTTTTTAGTAATAATAAAAAATGAAGTTTCTTGACAATTCAGATTCTTAGTTTTGGATTAAAAACTCAATATAATGCTTAAGTTTTTCTTATATTTTTTTAAGATTACGAGCAGACTAGTCATTCAACAGACATATTTTGTAAGATTTGAATTTTTAAAGATATAATTTTTTAATGGATAAAAAATAAAAAGTGTATAAATAGGTAATTATTGTTTCATTCTTTATTTTATATTATAAGAACTTTTATCTTTCTAAACTTTGTATTTTCTCTAAATTATTTTTAAGCTTCAATGTTTTGAAGGCATTTGTTTTCAAATATTATATATTTAAAAGTTTATATATATATATATATATATAGTCATTAGTAAATTAAAATAGTCTAACTTTTTAAAAATAAAGTATTCAATTTTTTTACTATTGGGTTAAAAAAAAGCTTTAATTTTTATTAAGGAGAAGTGTTAATGGTAGAGTTAAAACGTTGGGAGTTAAACTGTTGGAAGTAGACATTTACATCTTGATAAGGAGAATTAATTAAGTCTCATCTAGTTAATTAATGTTATTTAAATGTGTGAAATGTATTGTTAGTTAGAATGAGGTAGAGTTTTATTTATATGATATATCTATTTGCGACAAAATGGTGTTTAATGAATTAACTAATAATAAATACAATTTAGAGTTGAGTAATTTACAACATTTATGGAAGATACAAATGATTTTTTTAAAACAAAAGTATAATAAGTTTATTAATTGAAACATATAAGTGGAAGCAAATTTTCATAATCTAGAATTACTATGTTGCTTGTGTGCTAGTAGATGATAATGAGACATGATAGACACGCGTTTAACTATCTCATTTACATCTTCGAAGTAAAAATTCATTTTCATCTTATTCTTATATCCAATAAATATATATATATATATATATATATTATTTCAAATATTAATTAAATAACTTGTTTGTAAAAATAAAAATTACAACAAAAGAAACATGATATTATCAAGTATTCAATGCCAAAAGGATACACATTTTCTTTTCTCAAATATCGAAGAAAGAAATTATAACTATATAAGTATCAACTGAGAGTATCAAATAAAATTTGAATAAAGGTTAAATAATTATAAAAAAGAGTAAAAATGATCAAATGTATGATTTAGAAATAAGTTACAAAACTTAAGAATAAAAAAACAAGGACGAGAATGAGAATTGAGATAAGGATGTGGTGAATATGTACATATACACATCCTCATTCCCGTACCTAATTTAAAAAACTGTGTTATCCATACTCATACCCTTACATAGTTAATATGACGAATCTCCATTAAAATCAAGACAAGTTCGAACAATACAGAGTTAGATTCATTTGCCATCTCCATGTGCTAGGTTGTTTCTTAATCAATGATGATTTCTTAATTGGTGAATATATCCCTTAAGTGGACCGATTTAATTTAATTGCTTATTGCTGATAAAAAAATAATTACATACAATGTTTAATGTTTTCAAACTATATTTTAAACTAAAGCATATTGGTCAAGCTATGGTTTCAAACTTGAGTAAGAGAGATGCCGAGACAAATGTCTCTCATATCTAAAGTAATTTGCCGAAACATATCAATTATTAGAACCCTTGATTAACGAAAAAGATGTTGAATATGAATCACTTTATATGTATCCACGAGATTAATTTGGAAAAGTAGTAGAGACATAAAAAAAACAAACTATTTCTCTATTATTAATAAAAATTTATAAACTAATTTTAAATTGGTACCTAACATTGGCTACAAAGATTTTAGCTACTAACTATTTTAAATTCTAAATTAGTCACTCTAAAGACTTCTTTATCAAGGTCACCATGTAGAAACATTTTTTTTATGTCAATTTGAAATAGAGTGCAATGTTGAATAATTGTAGTAAAAAAATGAAGTTGAATAGATGTCATTTTTGTAGTATGAGAGAAAATGTGAGTATAATATTGGTCATAGATTTGTGTATATCATTTGGAAACAATTTGTGTATATCATTTGACAACGAATCAACCTTTAAGAGTATACAACAATCGACATCCAACAATTGCATTGCCAGCTATAAGAGAAACTAATTTCCAAGTACCATTATTGCACATCTCATCAATCATTATTTGTTGTCACTCCAGGTGAGATAAAACTTCACTTAGAGACTTAGGAAAATGAATAGAAGATAATGAGGACAAGTAAGTATATTGTATGGGAGAAAGCCTAAAATAATTAAGGTTTGTAAAATGGAAAGAAGGATTACGGGTAGAACATATACATTTCTGAATAGCAATAGGAACATCATTTTCAGATAGGATCAGATTCTAAGGAGATGGTTTCTTGAAAGAAGTGAGCTTGGTCTCCACTATATCATTAAGTCATGAACAACCTTGAATTTCTTAAAGTGATGCAAGAGAAACATCCTAAATTATGACAAAGTCATCTGGTGTTGATGAGAGAAAAATGACGATGGTAGGAAGGTGACTACCTGTGTCATCAATCGCACAAACAAATGTATAATATGGAAAAAAAAACTCAAATAAAGAGACATCACAAACACAAAATACCTATAAAGATTAAAAAAAACATCAATACCTTTTTTAAGAGTAATGATATCCAACAAAAACACATGAATGATTGAGGAGAAAGTTTATCTCATCAAGTTTGAGGTTAGGCACAAAGCATGTGGAACAAAAAACATGTATAGAAGGGAATGAGAAAAAAGGGACAAAACGGGGTTTCTCATGATTAAGGATAAAATATGTCATCCGATTAATGAGATAAGATGTTGTAAGGCCAACACCCCAAGAATAGTGACGAATAAGTGCTCTAATAGTTTCAATAAGATGTATGTTTTTTGTATTTACTCACTTCATTTTGTTAAGGAGTATGAAGACACGAAGTTTTATGAAGGATATCAATGAATTTTCATGATTTGTTGAAATTGGTTAAACACATATTCATAAGCATTGTCATAAAAAAAAGATATGATATACCAAGTTGTATTTTGATTTCATTAAAAAAAATTAAAAATATAGACAACACTATCCTAATCAACTTTTCATTAACCAAATTCAAGTATATAAACTAAAGAAAATAGAGATATCATTTATTAAGACTATCAAGAAAAGAAAGTGAAGAACAAATGTTTTTTTTAACATACTCACAATTCAAAGTACAGAAATATTTTAAAATTGTAACGTCTTTTACAATTTTGTTAATATATAGAATATCTTAAATGAACATGAATCATTATTAAAAAGACTATATACACACCCTAATATTTGATTCTACAAAATATTTTTAGTGAACTTGAAGATGATACCATGAATTTGAATTAACTTTAGTCAACAATAAAATTTGAAAAGAGTTGAGGAGTACTAATGTTGCAAGCAAGCTTGTAGTTGTGACACATTAACGGTCATATACGAAAATTAGTAACCTCACTAACAAAAAAAAAAAACAAAAGAATGATTCTATTAATAATATAGAGTAACCTTCCTTTTTTATAATTCACAAAATTCACCACCTAATGTAATGATAACATGTAATTTAATATTCTATAAATTTTAACGGAAATAAGTTATTGTATTTCTCAATCAAATATTTTTTTCATTCTAGTTACTTTACGTTGTTTTGTTATTACCTGTTGTTATCTAATTATATATCATATTTATAGTTATGTTTTTCTCTAACTATTAATATCAATAAATAACTGTTTTAAAAATTACAATCGTTTTATACCTAGTGTGCATTTATTCAAAAAACAATAATGTATAGATTAAAAATATTCTTATTATTGTAAAATTTAATATTTTAGCAAATACAAACAAGAGTACAATTAAAAAAACATTACAGATTTGTAAAATAACTATAACTTTGGAGTGAGAAAGTATCATATTTACATATTTTTGCTTTTTCTTTCCTTAAATATTAAATGACAATAAATGTAAACATTAATTTAACTTTTAATACATGTATAACGTTTTAGTTATTATTTTAATTTCTATTTTAACAAATTGGAGAGTCTCATCAAAATTTGTGTTCTTTCTAGTATATATATGCAAAGCCAAGATTTTACTCTTCACACAAAAAGGGTTAACAAACACAAAGTTTTACACTCTTTTTCATCATGCTCAGATTCATTCAGCCTCTCTTCTTCACCCTCTTCCTCCTCATCACCATTTCAGGTATTTTCTCTCTTGCATTCTTCATTACAGATTCAAATCCACACAAAAAAAAATCTCATTATTTTTCTACCATTTTTCTCACACACTCACTATTTGATCTGAACTAACATTGTAACTGAACTTACATTCTTGTTTCTTTGCTTTCAGCGGTGCCTAAGCCTTGGGCTTCAGCAGCGACACTAACTCTCTCCAACAACTGTCCCTATTCGGTCTGGCCCGGGATCCAGCCCGGCGGAGGAAAGCCCGTTGTGGCCAACGGCGGCTTGTTCCTCCCTCCTCACCAGGCCCAGACTGTCCAACTTCCTCCACTCTGGTCTGGCCGTGTTTGGGCCCGCCATGGCTGCACCTTTGACTCAGCAGGCCGTGGCCAATGTGCCACCGGAGACTGCGGCGGCAACCTCTTCTGCAACGGGCTTGGCGGCGCCCCACCAGCCACCCTCGCCGAACTCTCCCTTGGCCCTAACCAAGATTTCTACGATGTGAGCTTTGTGGATGGCTACAATCTCCCCATGACCATAACCCCAATCGCAAGCCCGGGTCTCGGTCCAAGCTCGGGAAACTGTGGGTCTGTGGGTTGTTCGAGGGACCTGAACACGGTGTGCCCAATGGGCCTGCAAGTGCGGTCACGGGAGCGCGTGATCGCCTGCAAGAGTGCTTGCATGGCTTTCCATTCGCCAAACTACTGTTGCACAGGCAGCTACGCAAGCGCACAGACATGTGGGCCAACCGAATATTCTAGAATCTTCAAGAATGCTTGCCCGAAGGCTTATTCCTATGCCTTTGATGACCCTTCTAGTCTAGTTACTTGTTCCAATGCTAATTATTTGGTTACTTTCTGCCCTAATTAGTTCCACTGTTGAATGGGACATTAACATTTATCTATGTAATAATGTGTTACGGTGTCTTTTAATAATAATATCCTAGTACCATTGTCCAATTCACATGTATGTTTTGTTTTGGTATGTGATATATCATAATTTGTTATATCAGTCACTCTAATTATAAAAATTGTAGTGAGAGTAAAAATATATTTGTATTTTAAATGGTGAAATAAATAGTTTAGTAGTTTAATCAATGATGTTTATTAAGTCCCACCACAGCAAAATCAAATGGGACCCACTTCAACACAAATTACAATAATAGTCCAAACTAAAACAAAATCTAACCGAAGTAGAAATTTGTAATGAAGTAAAACTACTAAAATGAATTGTTTTATCTGTACATGGCAGTTCAGTGCAGATATTCTTATGTAGAAATTTGTAACTTAATATTTTATCAATTAAAGAATAATTTATGTATCACACACAAATTTTATAATTTTTTTTCACTTTTTCTTTAAATCCAAATAACTTAACTTTTTATTTATTTTTTAAATTCATCTTTAAGTTCAAACAAAACCTAAACAGCAAAGTTAAAATTTAAATATAATGACAACAAACTAAAAAAAATAACAATTGTTTAAAAATATTATAAGTTATATTCTTTAATGAGAATTACTTTTACGAAGTTTTCAAGAAGTTATTTATGTAAATGTAGGTTTATTGTACAATTATTTCTTTTATTACATATTTTAATACCACTATCTTTATTACAAGTTCACATTTTACAATATAATATCTTCACTTGTAATTTTAAATACATAATCTTATTTTTACAAACACTTTACATTAAAATGGCCTGATAATTATAATTCAAAATGAGTTATTGAAGTAGATATTTTACTATATTTAATTTTTTTTTATATCTTCCCATCCTAAAATTTAAATTTAGAATTTCTTGTGAAATTGAATAAAATTTACTTAATATTTTTAAATGAGATATACTATTAAAAAAATATTAATAAATATTTTGTCACCTTATTAATACTTATAGATTTTTTTTATATTAAAAATATGTTCGAATACATATTAAATAATTGAAAGATGTATGATCAAACATTTATTTGATCACAAAAAATTAACCTTCACACATGCAAGACGAAAGGTACTTCCATATAAGTTTAACGTTAATTCATTAACTATAATGGATTGAAAGATGCTCCATTTTTAAAAAATTACATCCCTATAAAGTTAACTTGGGGGCCAAACTCCACAGCCACCTAATGACTTATTAGCAATGCTCATTATCAAACTCCACAGCCACACATAATTGTTTTAAATCTTATAAATAAAGTCTTAGATCACCATTTAGAAGATATAATATTAAATGTTTTGATTTAAGATATCAAATTCTCAACAATTTTTTATTTTTAACACAAAATAAATTTTTTGAGATCTCTTATTACATTAATAAGAAGAGTAATACATGGTGTTAAAATGAGATGTTAATGGTTTAGATTTAAAGTTTTGGTAAATATAGGTCCGAGGAGATATATAAAGAACAATTTTACTAGTAGACATGATACATTTTATATCTATCCGTCTCATTTCCGGTAAGAACACATTCTATCATTTATTTTTGGGTTGTGGCATAGCTATGGAGGTTTGAAACTCTCGTCTTAGGTGTGTGAGTATTTTGGAAGTCCAACACAATAATCTCTTTAATCACTTTCATCAGTTTTCTTTAGCTTTGTTGAGTAAAAGCATAATCAATATTGACATGTTATGTGGTTTGCAATAGTTTGGCAAATATGAGAACATAGAAACTGTGTTGTGTTCAAATAAGTGATTATTGATGTTGAGAAAATTTTGCAAATGACCCAACTCAAATCTCGATAGAGGTTGAAATGCAAATTAAGAACTTTTTTCTTTCTCTTTCTTGATCAATGTACCCCGTTTTATACTTAAAATCTCTTTAATGAATTATTGTTTTTTAGATGTATGACTGGTTGCAAAATATATTCCTTTAAGCTATAGATAATTTAGCTGGTCGAAAAAGGTTTTTTTGTTAGTAATGCATGGTACAATACATTACCTAGAAAAGTTTGATATGGTGATTCAGACTAGATGCAAGATGTTGGTGCTGCATTCATCTTTACAAAATAGTGCAATTCAATCTTGTACGCAGAATTGAGCTTGAACATTATTCTTTTGAATGAGCTAAGTGAAAGTTGTGCATCTGAGGAGTTTAAACATATTTATGATCTTAATATGATGGATGAGCTAAGTGAAAGTTGTGCCTCTGAGGAGTTTTTTTTTAGAAGTTTAAACATATTTATGGTCTTAATGTGATTGTATTTTGTATCCATATCTTTTGTATATTGTGTTTTGTACTATGGAATATATATGTTTTGTATAAGGTTGTGGGACAACTAAGTATATCTGAAATAAAACTTCTTAGCAGTTATTTCTTCATGAAATTATTAGTGAAGTAGGGTTTTGGATGAACTTTTTTGTTGATGTTGATTTTGGGACACAAGACTATGTAGTTCTCTTGGATCTTATAGGTTTGATTGATGTTCTCTTTATCAGACTTTCTCTTGTAGGTTTGGTTGATGTAGTTCCATATTATTTTATTTATTTTTTGCCGATAAAAAAACAAATAAAAAATATACATAATAAAAAAAGTTAATATTAAATTAGACATGTAAAATGTTGATGGTTGGATTGAAGTAAAGTTTTATGTGTATGATATTTGTTTAGAAAAAATTATGTTTATTGAATTAACTTAAGCTAAATGGAATTTGGAGGTATAATAAGGTTGCAACATATATAACTAGAAGCAAGCATTCAAAATCTTTGGAGATATGTTGTTTGTATATTAGGTTGTTGTTCTATCTTCAAGCTAAGTTTGATATTTGAACAAGTCTCATATCAAGATAAAATTCTATCCTTTATACACTCAGTTTTTTTTTTTTCAGAAAAGTAAATCTTATATCTTAATGCCATTATTGTAAGATCTTCACTTAGAGATCTTAACTACAATATCTTATTTTGCAAGATCTTGCACTAAAGTCACATTAATAATTTTTAACATAGGTGATAAATTATTGTAAAAGAACTCTCAAGATCTTAACAAATATATATTTTTTATACTCTCACAACCTAAAAATTAAATTGTAGGATTTTATTTTAAAGAACCACCAAAAAGTTACTTAAGATCTAAGTGAAATCTACAATTAGAACAAAAATTAGTTGACATTTTTTCAACTTGATTGATATTTTGATAGAAATTCTGCATACCTGATTGATATCACAAAACATTAATTCTCACTTGTGCAAGGTCTGAGATACATTCCATTTAATGTAAGCTTAATATTTAAGAATGATATGATTTACTGAGAGATACTTAATTTTAGCAAGTTTTTATCCTGAGAGAGGTATAACTTCATGCCCAAACCCTTATCCAATTCTGCAGGTTTTTTGTTTTTTGAGGTTGGAGTTATGCTTTTGTATGTACCAAGTTCTTCTATGTTTAGAATAACTAGGTATATAGGAGTCTTGTACAATGATTTAGAGAATGATGATTTTGTTTTACAGGTCATAAGTTATTTTTTTTGTTATGCATATTCATGTTTGTTGGGTGTAATAAGATTGGAATATCTCTTGAATTTTTAATTATTTTATACAAAGATAATCTTAAATCATTATTTAAAAAATATAATCTTAAATATTATAGTTTAAAATATTAAATTGTCAATAGAATTTTGCTAAAAAAACAAAATTAAATGAGATGTTTGAGATCTTATATCACATTAAAAATAATGCATGGTGTTAAAATAAATCTAAAAATATTGAATAGTAGGTGGTCTCCACATTGAAAGGCATGCATTGAAGGGTTGGCAGTTAAATCACATGCAGTGATGCATAAAGTCCACTCAATGTTCATTGAATACTCTCAATGGGCAACTATAAATTCCAATGTTCATCCTTCAAGCAATCAATTTAACTTTTTTGGCATGAAAATGTGTCATTCTTGTTCTTTTGGCAATCTTTCTCTATCACAAACACTGTCACTCAACACAGCAATCTCACATTATAAGTTTAGTATTACTTTAGGTGTAAATTAATCATTAAATATTAAATAAACTATATAAGATATTTTTAACAAATTAATTTATAGGTGCTTCATATACCATAAAAATGAGTGAAAAAAAATGGGTAATGGATTCTTTAATATATGTTTATTAAAATTTATTGAAAATATAACTTTTGTAAACCTTATATATGTTTAATCAATTTTAACCAGTGAAATAGATTTGTACATTTTGATTTTTTTTTTTAAGCACATTGACCTAAAATAAAGTCGAAAAAGTGGTATTTTACGAATCTGTTATAGTCCCACACCGAACAGTAATAATACAAAACTACTATAAAACCAAACCACACTGAAAAGCACCCTCAACCGTTCATTCAAACCAAAGGCTATATCCAACGAAAGGAGCAATGGCAACAACGAACCCACCCGTGCCTTCAGAATCCGACCCGAAACCTAAATCGGATCCCGCTTCATTTCCTTACTTCGAAGACATGAACGAACTGGAGAGAGTCTTCAACCGCTTCGACGCCAACGGCGATGGCAAGATCTCCACGGACGAGCTCGACAGCGTGCTCAAGACGCTCGGATCCGGCGTCTCGCCGGAGGACCTCCGCCGCGTCATGGAAGACCTCGACACTGACCGCGACGGTTTCATCAGCCTCACCGAGTTCGCCGCCTTCTGCCGCTCCGACGCCGCGGACGGCGGTGACGGCGAGTTCCACGACGCCTTCGACCTCTACGACCGCGACAAAAACGGCCTGATCTCAGCTGAGGAGCTCCACCTCGCGCTCAACCGCCTCGGCCTCAAGTGCTCCGTCGATGAATGCAGCGACATGATCAAGTCCGTCGACGCCGACGGCGACGGATTCGTCAACTTTGAGGAGTTCAAGACGATGATGATGACCTCCAAGAACACCAATGGCTCAGTTCATCAGTCTTAGCCGCCGATTGAAATTCCGACGCCGTCTCCGGTGGCTACTTCCGTGGTATGATTTTCCTTCTTTTTTTTCCTCTTTTGCTTTTTCTTCTATCTGTATAATTATCATTCTGGTGAATTGCTCCACTGGAACTGAAATATTAGACTTAGATCGAATCAGAATCATGATGGAAAATAAGAAATTGAACTTTTCTTATGATTCGTAACTTCGTAACGTCGTGCATTCATGTTTTTAATTCTTAATTTTAAGTTTAGATTCTCCAGAAAAGCTGAATCAAAGTAGTTAGTGGAAGATTTTTCGGTTGGATTTGAACTACTAGTGTAAAAACTTTTACTCCGTTCAGTGTATATAGCCAAATTGAGAAAAAAGGAGAAAATAAAAATAAAGAATAAGGACAAATATTATAAGAAAAAATATCTTATGCCTTTAAAAAGGTGCTACCCATAGTTCTTTGGCTAAACATTTTATATTGATTTTCTGTCTTCATGTATCAAATCTTTTCGACCACAACACTATAAATAACATAAATATCTGAAAATAATTTAATTTAATAGAATTAATATTTGTTTCCTAAAAAACAATACACCTTTAAACAAAACTTTTTTAATTATGTACCAAAAGAAATATTCTTTTAATGAAACAAAATAAAGATCATAGAAATAATTACAAATATATTTTTCAGGTTACATAACAAATTAAATGTGATTTAATAATTTACAATAAGAATGAGACACATGCATACACATCTTCATCTAAATGTTGGATTCAAATATCACCTATATTTGTGCTTAATTAATGTATAATTTTAAGTGATTATTATTATTATTTTAAGCACTCACAGAATAACGAAACATGATATAAAAAAGAATATAATATACTAAAAAGACCAGTTAGATTTATTTATTTAAATTATATATATATATATATATATATATTTTACTCTAAATATTTTATAAATAAATATTAGATTGAGTACCTGTATCTTATATTTTTTTAATTAAATATAATATATTATAATTAAGAAGAGATCTCAAACAATTAACAAAAGAAAGTGGGATACAAGAAAGAAGAAGAAAAAACAAATATTCCTTCAACCTATATATGAAAAAAAATAAAAAATAATTTACTTTGTAACTTAAAAAACTAAAAACACAGAAGAAAAAAGAAAGAAAAAAGAAAAAAAAAGAATTTTTTTTAAAAATATTTTACCTTATAGCTTAAAAAAAACAAAGAAGAAAAAAGAAAGAAAAAGAAGAAATATAACCCTTCAAACATATCCAAAAAAATTAAAAATATATTATATTATAAAACTATTTATATTATATTATATTAATTATCTTATTTTATTTATATTTACATTTTTTAGTTGAATATAATATCTTATAATTAAAAAGAATTCTCATATGGTTGACTAAAGAAAGGGGGCAAAAGAAAGAAAAAAAATATATATATATATCCCTTCAAACCTATACATGAAAAAAAATGTAAAAGTAATTTACATTGTAGCTTACAAAAATTAAAAACAAAGAAGAAGAAGAAAGAAAGAAAGAAAAAAAGAAATAGATGAAAAAAATTAAGAAGAAGAAATATATCACTTTTAGCTTACAAAAACAAACAAAAAAAAAGAGAAAAAAGGTAAGAGGAATAAAGAAAGAAAAAAAATGAAGAACAAGGAAAAATATATACATTCAAACATATATAGAAAAAAAAAATTAAAAGTAATTACCTTGTTGTCTAGAAAAACAAATCCGGAAACCTTATTTTCTCATTTTCATTTCTTTGACTTCTTCTTCTTCTCTCTTTTCTCTTTTTTCTCTTCTTCATTCTTTTTCTTTTACATTTTCTTTTTCCTTTTCTTTTTCTTTTTTTCTTCTTGCTTATATTCTTCTTTCTTTGTGTTCTCCTTTCTTCTTTTTACGCTTGTTTGTTCTTTTTTCTCTAAGAAACATTTTTTCTTAAAGAAAAAAGAACAACAAAGAATAAAAAGAAGAAAGAAGGACACAAAGAAGAAGAATAGCAGCAACAGGAAAAATAGAAAAATGATGTAGAGGAAGAAAACAAGAAGTGAAAGAGCAAAAGAAAAAGAAAGAAGAAAGTAGAAGAGAAGAAAAAAAGAAAAAAAGAAAGATGTAAAAAGGAAAGATCTATATGCCTTCAAACCTATACAACACAAAAATGAATGTTAATTAATTTACTTTGTAGCCTAAAATATTGTATAAATAAATATTAGATTCGATAAAAAGTACTTCTACCTATATCTGCTTTTAACTTTTAGTAAAAATTAATTTTGAAATATTTGGAACTTTCGTAACTTATTTTAAGAAGTAATGTGAAGAGTATAATATATTATTAAACAAATTATATTATATTATATTAATTATCTTATTTTTTTAGTTGAATATAATATCTTATAATTAAAAGGATTTCTCAAATAGTTGACTAAGGAAAGGGGGTAAAAGAAAGAAGAAATATAACACTTCAAACCTATACATGAAAAAAATGTAAAATTAATTTAAATTGAAGCTTAACAAAAAAAAAAACAAAGAAGAAAAAGGAAAGAAAGAAAGAAGAAGAAAAAATATGAAAAAAAAAGGAAGAACAAGAACAAGAAGAATAAATATATCCCTTCAAAGATATACATGATAAAAAAAAATGTAAATGTAAATTACCTTTTAGCTTACAAAAACAAACAAAAAAGAGAAAAAGATAAGAGGAAGAAAGAAAGAATAAAAAAATAAGAAGAAAAATGAAGAACAAGGAGAAATATATGCATTCAAACATATATAGAAAAAAAATATGTAAAGTAATTACCTTGTTGCCTAGAAAAACAAATCCCGAAACCTTCTTTTCTAATCTTTCTTTTCT